>Ga0081473_121112_pt1 | contig 48452 bp, 55 predicted proteins | sample CisSprmetagenome_FD_70977 | JGI IMG/M metagenome (GOLD analysis project Ga0081473, IMG submission 70977) | Hypoxic/sulfidic aquatic microbial communities from Cistern Spring, Yellowstone National Park, USA v2 (version 2) | ecosystem: Environmental > Aquatic > Thermal springs > Hot (42-90C) >...
AAGTATGTTTAACCTTAGGGGCATGCACGGTAGCTTCAGTCCCATAGATGTTAGAAACACCCTTATAGCATACGGACCAGACTTTAAGAAAGGTTATAGAGATAAATTACCCACTGGAAACGTAGATGTTGCACCTACGGTAGCAAGAATACTAAATCTAAACCTACCCGATGCAGATGGCAGACCCCTTGTGGAAGCTCTTATAAACGCGTCCGAAAGCGTATCAGTACCTGTTGCTGAGTGTATGTATTCTGACAGAGTAAGCGGTTTGACCATGAGACTCCCTACAGACCCAAATGGAAGCAACATAGATGCAACAAAATCCACATACTATACCAAATTATGCACCAAAAAAGTTATCTACAACAACAAAACTTACATATACTTTGATTATGCCAAAGGGGTTAGGGAATGATAGGGGGCCTTCTTTCCCTCCTATTTTTTCTTTTTCTTTTTAGTAAAACCTTTGCACTATCGTGGGAAAGTGCTTTTAAAACACAATCTGCAGCAAAAAATATACACTTCATTGCCAAATACATAGGTAGAGATGGGAAAATACATCAGCTTGAATATTGGCGTATATCTGATAAAAAACTAAAACGGTCCACAGATGGAAAAGTAGAAATCTACGCTTTTAAAACAAAAGAAGGGGACTATCAGTACCTTATTTTAGACAAGCAGAGGTCTACCCTTCTAAAGATAAGTAGAACCAATCTGTATCGCTTGGGAGCTTTCTACGATTGGTACTCCTTAGCGCATATACTAAAACGCCCTATTAGTTATCGTATAGAAAAGCTTGATAAAAAACCATATTCTTTAGGTAATTACTCCTGCAAATGGTATCTTGTGAGTGAACCATCGCAGACCTACAGCGTGTGCTGGTCTGAAAAGTTAGCGATCCCTCTGTTAATCCAAGACGATAAGAACAAAACACTTTGGGAAGTTCAAAAGGTTGCTACAGAACACATAGGAGATAATGTTTTTAGTATACACAAGAAAGACCTTGTAGAATTAGATGTAGACGAGGAGCTATCTCCTGAATGAGCTAACTTTATCCTATAATTCCTCTCAAAGTGATATCTCCGCTGATTATTTTTTTCTCACCATGGGCAGTAAGAAGTATGAGGTATCCCTCTTCTGATATATCTTTGAGTATTCCCAGAGTAGGAGGCTTTGTGTGAATGATAACCTCTTGATCTAAGAACAGAAGCCTTCTTTTTATGTCATCTCTGAAGGCTTTGAAGCCTTTTTCCTTCAATATATTAAGGTGTTTCTCTATTTTGTCCAAAAGGGAGAGAAGGACACAGACTGTACTGTATTCTTTCCCAGAGGCTAAAAACATGGATGTAGCTGAAAGGTTTTGAGGAAAAGCTTTTTGATTTACATTAATGCCTATACCTACTATGCTTCTGTTCTTGAGCTTTTCCACAAGGACACCGCATACCTTTTTACCCATTATGTACACATCGTTTACCCACTTTATGCTTGTTAAAAAACCGTAATCTTCAAGCATTTGGCACACAGAAAGTGCTATTACAAGGGGCAGAGTTTGTTCATCTTTTAGTTCCTCCTGCAGAGCAAAACTTAGGTATAGACCACCCTCATCTGAGTGCCAGCTCCTTCCGTACCTTCCCCTCCCTAGTGTTTGCTTTTTTGCACAGACCACACAGTTTAAGCCTTCCCTTTCTTTTAAAAAATCCTGCGTTGAGCTTACCTCTTCAAGCCAAAGAAGACACGAAAACCTGCTCATTCTAAAGACTTTATGGCATCAAATAGAGTTCTTAAGACTGTATCCATATCTTCAAAGGATATAACAAGAGGCATCATAAGTACCATAACATCACCCAAGGGCCGCATAAAAACTCCCCTTTCCCTGCATTTGTATGCCACCTTAAAGCCTGTCCGATCTCCGTAAGGAAACGGCTCACCTCTCTCTTTGTCCTTGACCAGCTCTATGCCTGCCATAAAACCTAACTGTCTTATATCACCAACATGCTTTAATTTCCAAAACTCTTGTAGTCTTTCTGACAGATAATCTATTTTGGGCTTCAGATTTTCTAGAGTTTTTTCTTCATCAAACAGTTCAAGGTTTGCAAGAGCTACCGCACATGCCAAGTTGTTTCCAGTGTAAGTGTGTCCGTGATAGAAATGTTTCATCTCTCCGAACTCTCCCAAAAAAGCATCAAAAACTTCATCAGTGGTCAGCGTAGCAGCCAAAGGAAGGTATCCGCCCGTTATACCTTTACCCAAACACATAAAGTCAGGGGTTATACCCTCTTGCTCGCAGTAAAACATACTTCCTGTTCTTCCAAAGCCAGTTGCTACCTCATCCACTATCATTAAGACCTCATACCTTTTAGTAAGTTCCCTTACATCTTTCAAAAAACCCTTGGGAAAGGGTAGCATCCCAGCCGCTGCTTGAATCCCCGCCTCTAAGCTTACGGCTACCACATCTTGACCTTTGTCCTTTAGGATGTCTTCAAGCATTTGAAGTATGTCATTCTTACACTCATCACAGAGTTTTTGGTAATTTTGCTTACAGTAAAGGTAAGGTGAAGGAAGTCTTATAGTGTTAAAAAGTAGATCTCTGTAAGAACCGTGGAAAAGCTCAATTCCTCCTAAGCTTACAGCACCTATGGTGTCTCCGTGATAGGCTTCAGATAGAGTAATAAAGATCTTTTTCCTTTTTCCTTTGTTTACCCAATACTGATAAGCAAGTTTTATGGCTATCTCAACAGCCTCCGCGCCATCCTCTGAATAGAAGACTTTCGTAAGTCCCTTGGGAGCTATTTCCACAAGTTTTTTGGCAAGAAGTATGGCAGGTATGTTGGAAGAACCTAAGGTGGTGGTGTGCGCTACTTTTTTGAGCTGATCAGTAATGGCTTGATTAAGCTTGGGGTGATTGTGTCCATGAACATTACACCAAAGAGAAGAGATGGCATCTATAAACTTCCTTCCGTAAATGTCATACAGATAAACACCCTCTGCTCTATCAAAGATGAGGTTTTCTTCCTCTCTGTATACCTTCATCTGAGTGAAAGGGTGCCAGAAGTACTCTTTATCCCAGTTTTCAAGCACCTTTGGGTCAAGCATTCCTTCTCCTGAGGCTGTTCTAAAAATCCCTCATCGGGACGTCCCCCCAGCCTCTAAGGGAACTAACCCTTTCCTCACCCTGTCCCACGCTCCCTTGCGGGAGGAGAGGAGTATTCTCCTCTCAAGAACAGGGAAGAGGAGGGCTACCTTCAGAACCTGCTGGACAATGGAAAGGATTATAAAATCCTTCCCGTCTTCAGGGTTCCTTCCATTGGTCCCACAACGGGCATCCAGCAAGCTCTGAAAGCTTTGCATAGGTGAAATTATATCACTTCCCAGAAACTTTTCGATAGGTTTGTATTTTTAGAACAACCTCTTCCTTCTCCTTGACTAAACTTTTACAGGAATTATAATATAAGCAAGAAAAAAAAGGAGTTTACTATGCATTTGCCACCACTTAAGCTGGGAAAGAAAACAGCAGAGATCCCCATCATACAAGGTGGTATGGGCGTGGGTATATCTTGGGAGAAGCTTGCTGGTGCTGTTGCCAAGGAGGGAGCTGTGGGTGTAGTTTCTGCGGTAGGCACAGGCTACAGGCATCCTAACTTGGTAAAAAGGGACAAGTTTGGAAGACCCATAGGTTCCATTTATACACACAGCAAGGAAGCCCTAACGAGAATAATACAAGATGCCAAAAGGATAGCCCAAGGTAGGGGTCTTATAGGAGTAAATATACTCTGTGCCATAACGGATTACGGTAGGGTAGCGCGCGATGCTGTACAAGCAGGCGCTGACCTCATAATATCCGGAGCAGGACTTCCCATGAAGCTTCCTGAGTATGTGGAAAATGATGATGTTGCGCTTGTGCCTATAGTTTCATCAGCAAGAGCCATGAACCTCATATGCAGAACCTGGGAAAAAAGGTACAAAAGAATACCCGATGCGGTAGTGTTAGAAGGTCCAAAATCGGGAGGTCATCAGGGCTTTAAGTATGAAGAGTGTTTTATGGAAGAATACCAGCTTGAGAACCTCTTCCCTTCTGTTCTTGAAGAAGCTCAAAGGTGGGGAGGCATACCCGTTATAGTAGCCGGTGGTGTGTGGAGCTACAAAGACATACTCTTTTACATAAAGCAAGGTGCAGCTGGCGTTCAAATGGCCACTAGGTTTATAGCTACGCATGAATGCGATGCACCCCTCATATACAAAGAAGTGGTGCTCAACGCAGAAGAGGAAGATATCATACTTCTTAAGTCCCCTGTAGGCTATCCTCTAAGGGTTATAAGGACTCCCTTTGTAGAAAGACTGATGGCAGGATACAACGGATGGAACGGCTGTGTTTCTCACTGCATAACTCCCTGCAACAAAGGTGAGGAAGCCAAGAAGGTGGGTTTTTGCATAGCGGATAGATTGGGCGCTGCATGGCTTGGAAACTACCAAGAGGGCATATTCATAAGTGGTGCAAACGGTCACCTCCTCAAAAAGCAAGGCATTATCTCAGTAAAGGAGCTTTTGGACATGCTCACAGGCAAAATGCCTGATCCTACAGTGGAGAGTCAACCGGTTAATGTATGATGGATAGTATGGGGAAATTCTTAGCACTTGTTGGTGCTGTGCTTTTCCTGATGGGTATTATCCTGATGCTCTTTGAAAAACTGCCTTTGGGGTTTGGCAAACTTCCGGGTGACATAATTATAAAGAGAGATAACTTTACTTTCTACTTTCCCCTAGCAACCTCTCTGCTTTTGAGCCTTATCCTTACTTTAATACTTAACCTCCTTTTCAGAAAGTGAAAGCTCCATCAAAAAACTCTTTAAAACTCTTAAAGAGCGTTCCGCCAAAAGTTTTTTTCTAAGGGCTTTGTCCCTTACCTTTTCCTCGAAGGATGGCAAAAGTCCCATAACCGGAGACATGGGTTGGAGCTGTCCTTCCTTGCTCGTTATGTAGTTTATAAGAGCGCCTATTAGGGTTTCCTCAGGAAAGCGCAGAAGCCTCTCTCCTCTTAATAGTCTCCCTGCGTTTATACCTGCAACTATACCGGTTGCTGCAGAAGCTGCATAACCTTCTACACCCGTTATCTGTCCTGCAAAAAATACATTTTCCATCTTCCTCATGTTCAAAAAGGGTGTTAAAACCTTGTTGGACTGTATGAATGTATTTCTGTGCATAGAGCCAAGCCTTACAAAAACAGCATTTCTAAGACACGGTATTAGTCTCAGCACTCTCTTCTGCTCCGAATAAGTCATCTGAGTTTGAAAGCCTACCAAGGATAAAAGCGTACCTTCTTTGTTCTCTTTTCTTAGTTGTAACACTGCAAAGGGAGTTTTACCATCAGGAGTTTTCAAACCTACTGGCTTCATAGGTCCAAAAAGAAGGGTTTTGAAACCTCTTCTTGCCAGCTCCTCTATTGGCATGCATCCTTCAAAATACACAGCTTTTTCAAAATCTTTTGGCACTACCTTTTGAGTCTTAAGAAGCTCCTCGTAGAAGAGTTTGTATTCCTCCTGTGTAAGGGTGCAGTTAAAGTAGTCTTCCTCTCCACCTTTGCCGTAGCGTGAACCCCAAAAGCCTTTTGTAAAGTCTACGCTTTCTGCCTCTACTATGGGAGATACAGCATCGTAAAAGTAAAGATAGTCTTGTCCTATTAACTCTTTTATGTCCTCTGAGAGTTCCTCAGAAGTAAGGGGTCCTGTTGCTACTATGACCACTTCATCCCTGGGTACCTTCTTGACTTCCTCCCTTACAACCTGTATGTTGGGGTGATTTAGAAGCTTCTGGGTGATGTATTCAGAAAAAATATTTCTGTCGACACCAAGAGCGCTCCCCGCAGGTACATAAGCGTGCTTTCCCGCAGACAAAGTAAGCGATCCCAAAAGTTCCATTTCAGCTTTCAAAAGACCACTTCCTGAGGTTATCTCCATACTGCCAAGGGTGTTGCTACACACAAGCTCCGCAAACTTGTCCGTTTTGTGTGCGGGTGTCTGTCTTTTTGGTCTCATCTCATAAAGAACTACTTGGAAACCCTCTTGAGCAAGTCTGTATGCAGCTTCAGAACCTGCAAGACCCGCACCTATCACTATAACTCCTTCCATCCACTTTATTTTATAATAATATTTTCAATGGAGATCACGACTGTTCCTATAGAAGAAGAGGTAAAGCAATCTTACATAGACTATGCTATGTCCGTCATAGTAGGGCGTGCAATTCCTGACGCTCGTGATGGGCTAAAACCTGTCCAAAGAAGGATACTTTATGCCATGTATCAGATGAACCTAACACCAGATAAACCTTTTGTAAAGAGTGCAAGAATAGTAGGTACCGTGCTGGGATATTACCATCCTCATGGAGATCAGGCGGTTTATGACGCTTTGGTAAGGATGGCTCAAGACTTTAACATGAGATACCCCCTTATAAAGGGACAGGGAAACTTTGGCTCTATAGACGGTGATCCTCCGGCGGCTATGAGGTATTCAGAAGCAAAACTTTCCAAGATAGCCATAAAACTCCTTGAAGACATAGAGGAGGATACTGTTGATTTCGTTCCCAACTTTGATGGCTCTACCTTAGAACCATCCGTTCTGCCTTCTAAATTTCCCAACATGCTCTGTAATGGGTCTACAGGCATAGCGGTAGGATTAGCCACTTCCATACCACCCCATAACCTCAGAGAAGTTTGTAAAGCTTTAATAGAACTTGCAAAAAATCCAAACTTATCAACAGAAGAGATAATGAAACACATAAAAGGTCCCGATTTTCCAACAGGTGGCATAATAGAAAACTACTCTGAGCTAATTGAATACTATCACACGGGAAAAGGACATGTAAGGATAAGAGCAAAGGCTCACATAGAAAAACTACAAGGTGGAAGACAGCAGGTAGTCATAACGGAGATACCCTATCAGGTTAATAAAGCAGAACTCATAAAGAGAATAGCAGAGCTTGTAAGGGAAGGAAAGCTCAAAGAGATATCTGATATAAGGGATGAATCTGACAAAGAAGGTATAAGGATAGTCATAGAGCTAAAGAGAGATGCGGACGGTCAGAAGGTACTGGAAAAGCTCTACAGATACACAGCTCTTCGGAAAAACTTTCCTATAAACTTTGTAGTGCTTATAGACAACGAACCCAAACAGGTGGGCATAAAAGGGCTTTTACAAGAATTCTTAAGACACAGGCTTGGGGTTATTCTCAGAAGGTCAAAGCACTACCTTAGAAAGGCGGAAGATAGATTGCACATAGTGGATGGACTTATCACTGCTTTAAGGCATATGGATGAGGTGATACAAGATATAAGAAGCTCTCAAGACACAGCACAGGCAAAGGAAAAACTCACACAAAAATACTCTCTTAGCGAAAAACAAGCTTATGCGGTGCTTGAGATGAAACTTCAAAGGCTCACATCTCTTGAAAGTAGAAAGCTTGAGGAAGAAAGAGAAGAACTTGTGCAAAAAATAGATTATTACAAAAAGCTCATAGACAGTGAGGAAGAGAGAATAAAGGTGTTTGTACAAGAGATGGAAGAGATATCAAGAGAGTTTCCCTCCCCAAGAAAGAGTTTTGTTCTGGGGTTTGAGGAAGAAAAAGTAGGACAGCTTACAGTAGTCATATATTCCAACGGGAAGATAATGCCTCTTGAAGAATTACAAGAGGAGGAGGTAGTCAATGTATTAGATGTTCCTTTTGATGAAGGGCTCTTTATGGTATCCAACAAAGGTAGAGTTTATTGGATAGCTGGTTCTCAGGCCCTTCAGGGAAGCAAGGTGTCTTTTAAAGAGCAAGAAGAGAGTATAGTAGGCGCTTTTGTAAGGTCCCAGGTAAGCGACCGCATCATTCTGATAACCAAGTTGGGGTATGTAAAAAAGATACCTATTGTAGACTTTGAGTACAAGGCTCAGGGTATGTCCATAATAAAATTTTCTGAAGAAACAGATCAAGTGATCAGAGTTTTGCAATCTCCCGAAGAAGGCGACATATTACTATTCACCCAGAAAGGTAAGTGGCTTAGGTTTCCCATAAAAGATATTCCTCCTGCCACTGCTGGTTCCAAAGGTGTCATAGGCATAAGGCTTGAAGAAGGAGATATACTCAAAGGAGCGAGGGTTTTAAAGGACTACCTGTACCTGGTGTTGATAACAGAGAAGGGAAGTGTTAGAAAGGTGAGCCTAAAGGACATACCTGTTAAAAGCAGGAGCTCCAAAGGAATACACCCTTTAGCATACACAAAGAGTAAGCTTGTGGATGTAGTTCCCATAAGAGAAAGTGCAGAAATCATGATAGCCACCGAAAAGGGCAAGGTTTTTTACGATAAGCTTGAGGAAAGTCAGATACCCTCTAAAGAAGTACCTCGTTGGGATGTGGGGGATGATCTCATAACAAGGATCGTAATAAAAAAGGCATAAATGAAACTCCTGCAAGGAGTTTCCACCAATTTTTTAAAAAATAAAGCATAAAGGCAGATAAGAGGGTTATGAGAACAGCTTCTTCTACGGAAAGGGGTGTGTTTACTGTAAGGCTCACATAAGACAACAAGCTCACAGAGGATAGTATAGCTTTACCTAACCACTCAAGGGGAAAAGATGGAAGGCTAAAGAAAGTTAGAACTTCCAAAATTCCGTAAGCGGTAAAGGGTACAAAGAGAAGCCCCACTATAGGTGTAAACAGGACGCTGGCTGGTGTGGTTAGGGAAAAGGTGGAAACTATACTTGCGGTCCCCAAAAAAGCGAAGAAAGTACTCCAGAAAGATATAAAGATGGGGTAAAAACGTTCGGGCATGGAGTTTTTTATGCCATTTGTGTTCATACCAGACAGTATTAGGTAAAGAGTTGCACTAAAGGATAGCCAAAAGGAGTAGGATGTTAGGTATTCAGGGTAAAGTGAAAGTATTACATAGCCTGAAAAGAAGAGCAGACTTAGATAATCGGGTCTTCTGTCCAAGAGCTTTATTAGTATGGCAAAGAGTAGCATTAGATAAGCTCTTAAGACGGGTGGGTCCATGGGCACCACAAAAAAAGCGTACCAACTAATCCCCAAGAGCGCAAGAAAAAAGCCATACCTACCTGGTAGTAAATGCTTTAGTATTAGGGCTATAAGCGTTAAGTGAAAACCAGACACAACCAAAAGGTGCAAAAGGCCGGTACGCCAAAAAGAAGCCTGATATTCAAAAGGCATAACATCCTGAGCAGCACCGAAAAGATAAGAAAGCAAGAGAGCCTTAACCTCTGTATCCTTTATCTTTTCTTCCATTCTTTTTATAAGCTTATCCCTTAGGCTTTCTCCAACTAGGATAATCCTCTTTATATCTTTCCAGCTTGATGATATAAAAACCTTTCCGTTATGAACTTTTACATGTCCAAAAACTTCAAAATTTCTTGATGGAACATCTCCCGCACCAAAAAGTGTAAGGTATCCTACTTTGCCATACACTTCGGGTATATCTCCACCTAAAAGCTTTACCTTGACCTTTAGTCCCCTTTCATCTTCTTGTGGCACACCCTCTACGGATACCATCAGCGAGCCACTTCCTAAATCATCTGGTAGATATTCCCTATCTTTTTCTATTCTGAGGAAGCTTACCAAAAGGACCAAGAAGAAGAGTAAAACATGTTTAACATGCCTTCCTTTCATGACGCCTTTAGCTTATATTTTACTATCTAAGGAGGGAAGTAAGGATGGGTATATATGTGATGTTAACCAAGATATCACCTTATGCTGTAAAAAATTTAGAGAAGCTCAAAGAGATAGAACAGCATGCGGAGAAGCTTATTGAAGAGAACTGCCCTAGTGTAAGGTGGGTTATGAACTTGGTTGTTTTTGGTCCATATGATTATCTTGACATCTTTGAAGCTAAAGATGATGAAGAGGCAGCAAAAGTTGCTATGATAATAAGATCATTTGGTCATGCTACAACGGAAACATGGCCGGCTATGGAGTGGAAGGATTTTAAAAGTATAATAGAGAAGATCAAGATAGATTATTCCTGAGGGCTTTTACAAACGCAATCATTTTATCGTGATCCTTTACACCTGGACTTACCTCTATACCGGAGGAAACATCAACAGCGTAAGGATTTACCCTTTTTACTGCGTGCATTACATTGCTTGGGTTTAGTCCTCCGGATAGAAAAACGCGAAAGCCTTCCTTTACAAATTTTTCTGCTAATCTCCAATCAAAGGTCTTCCCCGTTCCACCGTAAGCTTTGTCTGAGTATGTGTCCAAAAGGATCGCATAGACAGAATACCACTCCTTGGGTATCCATAACTCATCCTTAACTCTAAAAGCTTTTATAACTCTGTCTATCCCTATCTTTTTTGCAAATTCAAAACTCTCTTCTCCATGAAGTTGAACCAGGTCTATACCCATGTCAAGAACCCTTTTTACATATTCGTACTCAGGGTCTACCATAACACCTACCTTTTTGGTATTACCAGCGGTATACACCAATTCCTTTAATTCATCAAAGCCTACAAACCGAGGACTCTTTGGGTAAAGCACAAAACCCACATAATCAACACCCAAAGATAAAGCTTTTTCTACATCTTCATACCTTTTTAGTCCGCAAAACTTGACTTTAACCATAAAATAGCTTCCTAAGTTTTGTCATTTGCTCAAGATGTATCTGACCTTCTGCTACTTGTTTGTCTATAAAAGCATAGGATATTACAGAGCCAAATACAAACCCGGCTAATCTGGAGATGCTTCCCATTTTTCCCATGGAGATGAGTATTTTTTCTCCTTCTTCCTCTTTTCCTATGCATAAAAGTTCCGCTACATCTTTGTACGAGTTAGCTTTGACAGCAATTTTGACTATATCCGCACCCCATCGCCGTGCAGACCTAAAGACCTCTCTGAGTATCCACCTGGGTGGCGTAGCAGAAAAGTTATGATAAGAGATTATAAGCGTTCTGTTGTGGGCTTTTACTATATCTCTAACCTTTGACAAGATACTTGTGGAGGATAATTCTACATCTGTGTAATGACTGAGAGGGGCTACCTGCTCAAAAAGCTCTTCACGGTTTTCTACCTTCCTACCTCCCTCTTCTTCACTCCTTATGGTAAGGATGGTCATAAGACCTACAGAGTGCGCTTTTTGTATGAGCTTACTAACATGCTCTACCTTTGTATTCTCAAACATATCTACTCTCAGTTCAACTATGTCCGCTCCTAAGGTTTTACACACTTCCAAGTGCTTATCAAATTCTTTATCGGTTAGGGGTACAGCTATTAGCATGATGGTTTTTTAACTCTCGCAAGGGTCTTTAGGGGTAAGCCAAAAACCCTTGTAAAGCCAGCACCAGCTTTATGGTCAAAAGTATCCCTTTCGGAATATGTGGCAAGTTCTTCCACATACAGAGAAAGGGGCGAGCTTCTCGAAACTACTACTACTGAACCTTTATACAGCTTTAGTTTAATGCTTCCAGTGACACACTTTGCTACTATGGACACAAAGGCGTCTAAGGCTTCTCTTAGAGGAGAAAACCACAGCCCTTCGTACACCAGTTTAGCATACTCGTGGGGTATATGACCTAAGAAGTAATGGAAGGTGAACCTATCCGTAGTGAGAGATAAAAGTTCTCTGTAAGCAGTATAAAGGAGCGTAGCACCCGGTGCTTCGTAAACTTCCCTGCTTTTTATACCTACCAGTCTGTTTTCAACCATGTCTATTCTTCCAACTGCGTGCTTTCCTGCTATGGCATTCAAGTCAAGGATAAGCTGGCTTATAAGTTCGTACCTTTTGCCATTTAAGGCTACGGGTGTGCCTTCTTCAAAGGCGATCTCCACATACTCTTCTTGGTCTGGCGCTTTTTTGGGCGATACAGTCCATTCAAAGGCATCCTCGGGTGGCTCTTCAAGTAAGTCTTCTATAGGACCACACTCTATAGATACTCCCCACAGATTTTTGTCTATGGAGTAGGGCTTTTCTTTTGTTATCTTTACGGGTATGTGGTGTTTGATGGCATACTCAACCTCTTCTTCACGGGATTTAAACTCCCATTCTCTGACGGGTGCTATCACCTCAATGTTAGGGTTCAAAGCCCATGCGGACAGCTCAAACCTCACTTGATCGTTGCCCTTTCCGGTGGAGCCATGAGCTATGTAATCTGCTCCAAATTTCTCTGCGTAATGAATAAGCTTTTTAGATATAAGGGGTCTTGAAAGAGAAGCGCTAAGAGGATATTTACCTTCGTACAGAGCTAAAGCCCTAAGGGTAGGAAGACAGTAATCTCTGGCAAACTCTTCTTTGAGGTCTTCTACTATAGCATCAACAGCTCCAGAAGATTTTGCCTTTTGAGGTATATCACCCAGCTCCTCTCCCTGTCCCACATCTGCAGTGTAGGTTATCACTTGGTATCCCTTCTGCGTAAGCCACCTTACCATTACGGAAGTATCCAATCCACCAGAGTAAGCCAAAATGACCCTCTTTGCCATACACAGAATTATAACTTTATTTAAAACTTGATGCACAAGTTAAAGGGACTTATATTTAAGAGCTTATGGGTTTGAGTGTAGGTATTGTGGGATTACCTAATGTGGGCAAATCCACGCTTTTTAACGCAATAACTCAATCCGCTAAGGCTCAAGCTGCCAATTACCCCTTTTGCACCATAGAACCCAATGTGGGAGTGGTGGAGGTGCCTGACGAGAGACTCTACCAAATAGCAAAGATGGAAAGGTCCAAGAAGATGACGCCTACATTTATTGAGTTTGTGGACATAGCGGGGCTTGTGCGTAATGCCAGTAAAGGAGAGGGTCTTGGTAATCAGTTTTTGGCTCACATTAGAGAAGTAGATGCTATAGCTATGGTGCTAAGGTGCTTTGAAAACCCGGACATAGTTCATGTGGAAGGTAGCGTAGACCCAGTAAGGGATGCGCAGATAATAGACTTAGAGCTCATAGCTAAAGATTTGGAGACCATCAGCAAAAGGATAGAAAAAGTAGAAAAACCCGCAAAACTCGGGGATAAAAAAGCCAAAGAAGAACTTGAAAAACTCTCACAGTTAAAAGAGATCCTTGAAAGTATGGAACCCATAAGAAAGCATCCGGACCTTCCTGAGGACCTTCTTGAGTATGCAAAAAAAACTCTTTTTTTGCTTACTACCAAGCCAGTTTTGTATGTAGCAAATGTGGATCAAGAAGGTTTAAAGGGAAACATATATGTCAAGCAGGTTTTAGATTATGCCCAGAAAGAAAAGGCACCTACCGTGGTAGTATGTGCCAAGCTTGAGGCTGAACTTGTAGGACTACCTTTGGAAGAGAAACAGGAACTTCTCACTGCCTACGGACTTGATGAGCCAGGGCTGAACAAATTAGTCAGGGAAGGTTATGCACTGCTTGACCTTATAACCTTCTTCACTGCCGGTGAGAAAGAGACAAGAGCATGGACGGTAAAGAAAGGTACAAAAGCACCCCAAGCCGGTGGGAAAATTCACTCGGACTTTGAAAGGGGCTTTATAGCCGCAGAGGTGATAAGCTATGAAGAATACATAAAGGTAGGTTCTATAAGTAAAGCAAAAGAGCTTGGACTTGTGAGGCTTGAGGGTAAAGATTACCAAGTAAAAGATGGCGATATAATTTACTTTAGATTTAATGTGTGAGCTCTTCCAAGGCAGAAAGAAAACTTTTCATTACAGCAGACCTTGAGAACTTTCTTTCGTAAAGCGCCCTTGAGTTTTGGGATAACCTTTTCCAGTCCTTTACTGCACTTTTGAGTTTTTCCGTTAATTCTCCCACACATCCCGCACCAAACACAAAACCGTTGTAGCCCTCTTCTACCGCTTCTTTGGTACCACCCACATGAGAAACTACCAAGACACATCCACAAGCAAGAGCCTCTATGGCAACTCTTGGAAAGGCTTCCGTTTCCTTTGATGGGATTACGCAGATGTGCGCCCTTCTGTAGTATTCCTCAACCTTTGGGGTGTATCCAACAGCCTTGACCCTTTCACTCAAGCCATTGCGTGCTATGTATGAGTCTATAGCCTCCTTGAGCTTACCATCACCCACCACCCACGCTTTGAGATTATACCCAGCTTTTGTAAGCTCCATAAAGGCTTCTAAAAAATCCATTACTCCTTTTCCTTCATCAAGCTTTCCTACAAAGAGGAGTTCTACAATGTCCTCTGGCTTTTTAGTGTAAAAAAACCTTCCTTCGTCCACTAAGTTGTAAACTACCCTTATTTTGCTTTCTGCCACACCCTCTTTTATGAGATTTTCTTTTACATGCTCGCTTACTGCAAGAAACAGATCTACATGAGGGAACACAAGCTTTCTTACAAGCCACTGTTTCATCCTTTCCATATGTCTGAAAAAGACCACCTTTACCCCCCCAAGCTTTCCTGCCAAAAGTGCGTTTAAATACTCTTTTCCGTTGTTAGCCACCAAAATGTCCGGTTTTTCCCTCTTTATCAAGCTTGTGAGCTTTGCTGTACTTAAAAGAGCTAAACTGTTGGGAAAGCTAATGTAACACTTTCTTACACCATCGGCATGCCTATCTACATAAGAGTTCTTAGCGCAAGCTAAAAGAACTTGTATGCCTTCTTCTGTGAGCTCTTTTACCATCTGCAAGGTGTGTATTTCCGTACCTCCAAACTTAGGGTTAGGGTTTCCGTTCAACCAAAGTATCTTCATATCACAAAAACTAAGTACAAAGCTACGAGTGTAGAGAGAAGTACAGGAAGAGTTAGTAAAAAGCCCACCTTTATGTAGTAGGAGTATGTTATCTTTACACCTTTGTGTTCCAAGATGTGGAGCCACAACAGAGTAGCCAAAGAGCCAATGGGAGTTAGTTTTGGACCTATGTTAGTGCCAACTACATTAGCAAGAGCAAGAAAGTTAGTAATTTTTTGTGAAAGCACTGCAGACTCTATGCCCATGTTCATTATCATAACCGTAGGTAGGTTGTTCATAAAAGCAGAAAGGAAGGCAGATATAAAACCTGTTCCCAATATGGTATAAAAGGCTCCAAGGGAAAGTAGATAATGAATAGCCCATGTTATAAAAGAGATAATCCCAACCTTCTTAAAGCTGTAAATAACCGTGTACATGCCTATGGAAAAAAATACAATACTCCAAGGTGTAGCATTGTAGATGCTCTTTATGCTTATAACTCTGTTTTTTAGAGTAGAAACAGAAAGAAAAAGAGCACTAATACCGAGGATCAGTGAAAAAGGCACTTTTATTTGAAACATGCTGAGTATTAAGAAGGAAAAACCTAAAAGAGTGATAATGATCCAACCCACTTTAAAGACCAAAGGGTCTCTTACTGCGTATCTGGGATTTACACCCTCCAATACATCTGGATCATACCTTTTTATAAGGTCCTTCCTGTAGAAGATGTAAAGGACAAGTATGCTTGTAATCACTGCGACTATGTTTGGAAAGAACATGTACAGAGCAAACTGCCAAAAGCTTATTTGAAAAAAGTGAGCGGTTATTATATTGGTAAGGTTTGATATTACAAGGGGTAGGCTTGATGTATCCGCTATAAACCCACTTCCCATTATGTAAGGTAACACACTTTTTTGTGGGAGTCTTAGGCGCTTTATTTTTGAGTGTATTATAGGTGTAAGCATAAGAGCTGTTCCATCATTGGCAAAAATTGCTGATATAAAAGCTCCCAATGTCATAAAATAAAGAAAAAGTAAAAAGCCGTTTCCCTTTGCATACTTTATAGCTTGTATAGAAGCCCATTCAAAAAATCCTGCTTTGTCAAGGACTATAGAGATAAATACGAGAAAAATGAATGTTAAGGTAGCATCCCAAACAAGGCTCGTTATATAGATAACATCATGAATGTCTACAAGTTCTAACAGAAGGCACGCAATAGCTCCTACCCATGCTGAGTACCCTATGCCCAGTTTTTTAGGCTTAGTTATAACTAAAAAAAGGGTCACAAGGAAGATGACTACTGCGTATAACCTTTCCATTAATAAAAAGCTTCTTTGTGCAAAAATCCGTCAAACACCTTATATACGCTGCCCTCTAAAAACACTCTGTTTAGGTCTTCGTCAAAGTCTATCCTCAAAGTGTCTCCTCCCTTGGTCCTTACCTCTACGGGTTTTTTCTTTACAAGCCCCTTCTTGTAAGCTACTATGGCTGATGCTACCGCACCAGTTCCGCAAGCTAAGGTTTCCTTCTCCACACCTCTTTCATATGTTCTTATACTTATACTGTCTTCTGAGTTTGCCTTTATAAAGTCCACATTGGTTCCGCTTGGATCAAAAGCCTGATGAAATCTTATCTCTCTTCCGTAAGATATTACATCAAAGTTCTCAAGATTATCTACCAACATAACAAAGTGTGGCACGCCCGTATTTATAAAACTTCCTTCCACATTTGTATCCATTATCCTAAGGCTTACATCTTTCAAACCCGTAGGCTTTGTCAAAAGCACCTTTACCCTTTTGCCACCGTCCAAAACTTCTGCGTGAATAACCCCCGCTAAGGTCTCAAACCTTACTTGCTTATCCACTATGCCTTCTTCATAAGCAAAACGCACCGCGCATCTTGAACCATTACCACACATACTTGCCACAGAACCGTCAGAATTGAAAAACTGCCATTTGAAGTGATTCTCTGGGTTTTCTGGGTTCTCTATAAGTATGAGTCCATCCGCACCTACACCTGTATGAAAAGCACAAACCTTGACAACAAATTCCTTTAAGCTTAAGTTTAGGCTTTTTACAAAATTGTACACTTCACCTTGTCTGTTATCAAACACAACAAAGTCGTTCCCAGAACCGTGAAGCTTGACGAATCTCATGCAACTATTATAATGGAATTTGTCATGATTTAGAAGGTTTGATGGAGGCTGTTCTAAAAATCTACCAGATCCCTTAGCATAGTTGTAATACAAGATGCAGGAGAGCAATAACAAAAACAAAGAAGTTTTTCCGCACAAAATCTAAGATTATCCCTCGCCCACCCCTAAAGCATTATTTTCAGAACAGCCTCCATTATAACTTGCACTTGGCGAAAAAATCCTGTATAATTATCCGTCTTGTTGAGGTGAGGTACTATGATACAGAGGCAAAGTTATGCAAATGTAGCTGACAACTCGGGAGCTAAAAGGGTTCAAATAATAGGCATACCTTACGCACCAAGAAAGTACGCAACTGTAGGTGATGTTGTTACTGTAACTGTAAAGGATGCTGCACCCAACAGCCCTGCTAAAAAGGGAAAGGTTTATAGGGCTGTAGTGGTGAGAACAAAGAAAGAAGTGAAGCGCCCTGACGGAAGCTACATAAAGTTTGATGATAACGCAGTGGTTTTGCTAAACCAGTACGGTGAGCCTTTGGGAACCCGCATATTAGGTCCCATAGCCAGAGAAGTAAGAAACAGAGGTTTTACCAAGCTTGCGTCTTTAGCTCCGGAGGTGGTATGATATGGCTCTAAAGATAAAAAAAGGTGATACGGTTGTTGTGCTAAGAGGAAAAGAGAGAGGAAAGACAGGAGAGGTTACAAAGGTGCTCAAAGAGGAAAACAAGGTTATAGTAAAGGATGTTAACATAGTCAAAAAACACCTAAAAGGCATCCCCAATGTGAGAGAAGGTGGTATTTACGAGATGGAGGCCCCTATACACATAAGCAATGTGATGCTCGTGTGCCCTAAGTGTAATAAACCAACGCGTGTAGGCTTTAGGATACAGCGCGAAGGTGATGAACTCAAGAAGTACAGATACTGCAAAAAGTGTAATGAAAATATAGACTTGGTAAGAACCAAAGAGAGGGTCAAGGCATGAGTGTAGAAACAAAGTATGTACCCAGGCTTTATACTAAGTACAGGGATGAGGTGGTGCCCAAACTGATAAACAGGTTTGGATACAAAAACCCTATGGAAGTTCCAAAGATAGTAAAGATCGTGGTCAATATGGGTGTGGGAGAAGCGGTACAGGATATAAAGCACTTAGAAAGGGCTATGGAGGACATAAGGCTTATAACAGGTCAGCATCCTGCGGTTAGGAGAGCCAAAAAGTCTGAGGCGGGCTTTAAACTGAGGAAAGGTATGCCAGTAGGCTTAAAGGTGACTCTTAGAAAGGAGAGAATGTGGGACTTTTTAGACAAGCTCATATCCATAGCTCTCCCTAGAGTAAAAGACTTTAAAGGACTAAACCCAAGGTCTTTTGACGGTAGAGGTAACTATGCTTTTGGTATATCCGAGCAGATCGTGTTTCCTGAGATAGATTACGAAAAGGTAGATGCCATAAGAGGTATGGATATAATCATACACACGAGCGCTAAAACTGACGAAGAAGCGCTTTGGCTTTTGTCCCTTTTGGGACTACCCATAAGGAGCTCTTAAAGGAGGAGATTATGCCCAGAAAAGCCAAGATAGCTAAGGACATTAAACACTTTCCTAAGTATGATGTTAGGCACAAAAACAGGTGTCCCTTGTGCGGAAGACCTAGGGGATTTGTCAGGTATTTCGGTATGTGCAGGCTATGTTTTAGAGAGCTTGCGCTTAAGGGTGAACTGCCAGGAGTTAGAAAGGCAAGCTGGTAAGGAGGTTTAAGGATGGACCCCATTGCGGATATGTTTTCTACCATCAAGAACGCTATAAGTAGGAGAAGAGATTATGTGGATGTGCCCTCTTCTAAGTTAAAGGAGGCACTACTTGAAGTTCTAAAAAAGGAGGGCTACATAAGAGACTGGGAAAGGTTGCAGGATAACTCAAAAGGTACCCAGTATACTCTACGGATACACCTCAAGTATCTTGATCCAAAAAAACAGAGCAGCGTCATAAAAGAAATGGTGAAAGTTTCCAAACCTGGAAGGCGCATTTATGTTCCTAAGCATGCCATACCTTATGTCCAAAAGGGTCTTGGCATAGCTATACTCTCTACGGATGCAGGTGTATTGACGGATCATGAAGCGAGGAAGCTTGGCAAAGGTGGAGAAGTTATAGCTTATGTTTGGTGAGGTGAAGCCATGTCAAGGATAGGTAAAAAACCTATAGAAATACCAAGTAGTGTAAAGGTAAGCCTGCAAGGCTCTGTTATAACCGTGGAAGGTCCAAAGGGCAAGCTTTCTATGAGCTTGCACCCCCACATGAAAGTTTATCTTGATGGTAATACCGTAAAAGTAGAAAGGCCTTCCGATGAGCCTTTTTACAGAGCCATGCACGGAACTACCGCGGCGCTTATAAGGAACATGATAAAAGGTGTTTCAGAAGGTTTTACTGTAGTGCTTGAAGTGTTTGGGCTTGGATACAGAGCTGCTGTAAAGGGTGGAAATCTTGAACTTAACTTAGGTTTTTCACACCCTGTTGTCTTTCCCATACCACCTGATGTGAAGATAGAAGTAAAGGAGAACAAGATATACATAAGTGGTGCAGACAAGCAGAGAGTGGGACAGGTAGCGGCACAAATAAGAGCCTTCAGGAAGCCAGATCCTTATAAAGGTAAGGGGATAAGGTACGAAGGTGAAGTTCTCAGGCTAAAACCCGGTAAGGCAGCAGGAAAAGGTAAGAAATAAGGAGGCAAGATATGGCAAAGCTAACTAGTCGCGAAAGGAGAGAGAGAAGGCATAAAAGGATAAGGAAGAAAATATTTGGTACTTCAGAAAGACCAAGGCTTTGCGTTTACAAAAGTCTTCACAACTTTTATGCTCAGATAATTGATGACACCAAAGGGCAAACCTTGTTGTCTGCTTCTACTATAGACCCCGAGTTTGTAAAGCTGACTGGTAAAAGAGGAGGAAAATCCATAGAGGATGTTCAAAAGCTTGCACAGATCCTTGTTCAGAAGGCAAAAGAGAAGGGTATAAGCAAGGTAGTCTTTGACAGAGGAGGATTCTTATACCACGGCAAGATAAAAGCCTTTGCAGAGAAGTGCAGAGAGCTGGGACTTGAATTTTAAAGGAGGTAAAACATGGGCGGTGTAGACCTTGAAAAACTTATTGATGAAAAGAGGAAAGTTCAAGGTATAACTAATATGGAAGATGAGCTTCAGATAGAAGAAAGGCTTATATATGCCAGAAGGACCACACGGGTAACAAAAGGTGGCAAAAGGTTTTCCTTCGGTGCTTTGGTCATAGTAGGAGACAAGAGGGGTTTTGTAGGATTTGGACTTGGTAAGGCAAGAGAGGTACCCATAGCCATAGCAAAGGCCATAGAAGACGGCAAGAAGCATCTCATAAGGGTGCCCATAATAAACGGCACTGTTCCTCATGATGTGATAGGTGAGTATGGACCTACCCAAATAAAGGTCATGCCTGCAAGGAGAGGTACGGGAATAGTGGCCGGAGGTGCAGCTAAACCCATCTTTGAACTGGCGGGATATACGGATGTGCTTACAAAACTTCAAGGTAGCACCAATCCTAACAATGTAGTAAGGGCAGTTTTTTCTGCTCTTCTCAAACTAAGATCCTTAGAGGATGTCTCAAGAGAGAGAAGCATTGACCTTGAAGAGCTTCAAAGGAGGTATCACTTATATGCGAGGTGAAAGCATGATAAAAGTAACCCTTGTGAAGGGTCTTGCGGGAAAGCCAGAACCACACATAAAAGCGGTTAAAAGTCTTGGGCTTAAAAAGGTAGGTCAGTCAAGGCTTCTTCCTGACACTCCCGTTGTATGGGGCAACATAAAAAAAGCTTTTTACCTTTTGAAAGTGGAGCAAGTTTAAGGAGGTAAAACATGGAAATAAAGAGAACAGCCAAAAAAACTTGTAAATTTTGTGAAGAAAAGAAAGAGCCCAGTTATAAAAACTACGAAGAGCTCAGGCAGTTTATGACAGAAAGGGGAAAGATCATAGGCAGAAGGCAGACGGGCGTTTGTGCAAAGCATCAGAGGGCACTTTCCATAGAAATAAAGAGAGCAAGACAGTTAGCCTTACTACCTTATCTCGTCGCCTGACGGAGGGAAAGACATGAAAGTGATTCTAGTCCAAGATTTTGAAGGATACGGTGTGTTTGGTGATGTAATAGAAGTAAAGGATGGTTTTGCCAACAATTACCTCATACCAAGAGGTATAGCTCTGCCTGCCACAGAAAGCAACCTAAGGCATATTCATAGCATTGTGCAACAGAAAATGAGAAAGCTCGAACGAGAAAAGGAAAAGGCATTAAGCCTTGCACAAGCCTTAAAAGGTATCCTTTTGGAGATATCCAGGCCTATTGGTGAAAAAGGTAAGCTCTTTGGCTCAGTAACTCCTGTAGACATAGCCAATGCTTTAAAAGAAAAAGGTTTTGACGTTGACAGAAAACGCATAATCATTAAAACACCCATAAAAGATGTGGGCGTTTACACAGTTCACATAAGGCTACACCCACAGGTATCAGTAGATATAAAGGTGGAAGTAAAGCCCGCATGATGTTTTAACTCATATTGCAGAAAGTAGTTATCTGTTTTAAACTTATTTAAGTTATGAGACAGGCTCTTTATCAAAGAAGCACTAAGGTAGTATCCCATTACCTTATCGCAGTAATAGGGGTTTTTACCGCAGTAGCATTATCTTTGTTGCCCATGGACAATGTGTTTTGGTACAAATCTGCTACTTTGCTTTATGCTCTGTCTTGTATAATGTACCTCTCTTATCCTCTTTTTAGGAATTCTGTATTTATGAAAACATCAACCCTTGCGCTCTTTTTAGGATTGGTTTTGAACCTGACAGGTATGATAAGGAGAGGCATACAGAGTTATGAGCTGGGCGTCTTCCATCCCCCATGGAGCAATCTCTTTGAGGCTCTTACCTTTTGGAGTTTTATAGTGGGTAGCATATACTTGTTTATAGAGAGAAAATACGCTCTTAGATTGCTCGGTGCTTTTGTTGTTCCCCTTGTGTTTCTTCTTAGTGCTTTTGCCATCTTTAAAGCATCAAAAGATATAACACCTCTTATGCCAGCTTTAAGAAGCTACTGGTTATATCTTCATGTGGTGACCGCCTTTATAGGTTATGCTGGCTTTACTGTCGCTTTTGCCAGTGCCATTCTTTATTTATTAAAAGGAAGGTTTCCTCAAACGAGATTGCTTCCTTCTCAAGACCTGCTTGAAGAGATCACTTACAAGTCTATTATTCTTGTATTTCCCGTATGGACCGCATCTATAATATTAGGCTCTGCATGGGCTAACGAAGCTTGGGGTGGGTACTGGAGCTGGGACCCTAAGGAAGTTTGGGCTTTGATAGTTTGGCTCTTTTTTGGAGCTTACCTTCATGCCAGACAGATGCTTGGATGGAAAGGTAAGCGCACCGCGTGGATGGTAGTTTTCGGCTTTATTACAGTGCTTATCTGTTTCTTTGCCATAAATCTATACTTTCCGGGACTTCACAGCTATGCAACGGACTAAGTTATACTTAAAAGTTCTGATTCCCTTTCCGCATCCTTTATGCTCTGAACTATAGTTTGTGCATCCACATTTATTATCTTGGAAACTCTGTTTATGATCTTTTCATTTTTACTGTCTTCTAACAGTTCTACAAGAGAAAGAATAAATCCTATTTCGTTAAGCCTCCTCTCAAAAGCTTCAGCTATATCTCTATCCAACATGAGCTCCTTTACCACATCTTCAGGTTTTTGTCCGAGAATCTCTCCCGCTAAGGAAAAAAGACCAGCAAGATAGGCTTTTTCTTTTATATGAGGTGCATATATACCTGCCAATCTCTCCGCTAAGCTTGCCCTGAAGAGAGACCTTTTCCATAGGTTTACTTCGTCTTCTTCTACAAACATCTCCGAAAGAGCAAGCACTATGGTAAACTTAGCTATGTTCTCAAGCCCGAGATCACGCACAACTTTATCTATCTTGCTTATGTCCTTTATCTTTGTAGGATAGGCAAGATTTAAGAACTTTAAGAATTTATAAGTTGCTCCTATATCTTTTTCCAGAATGTCCACTATGCTTTTCATATCTTTATTTTTTATTGCTTTGTAAAGCCTGAGTATAGTTGTCTTTAGATAAGATATGGTTCTTGTATCTCTAACCCTTATAGGTCTTGACAGGAAAAAACCTTGAAAAAAGTTAAAACCAAGCTGATAGGCTAATTGGTAATCCTCTTTTGTTTCAATATTCTTAGCTATCAGCCCTTTTTTCAGATTTTTGAGTATGCTGATCACTTCTTTGAGCTCTTCCATGTCGTAGGGACTTTTTTTCAAATTTATCTTTACAAAGTGGCACTTTCCCAAAAGGGGTAAGTAATCTATCTTCTCAAAACCAAAGTCATCTATACAGAACTTAAAACCTTTTTTTAAAAGAGCATTTATAGATGCAAAGAGCTCGTTAGAAAGTCTTCTATTCTCTACAAGTTCTATACCTACATAATCCGGTGGAAGAAGGTCAAACATGGACGCTTCAAGGAATATGGCAGGGACATTTATGAACACTAATTTTCCGCCACCTACCCTTAGAGGATTAAGTTCTGTTATGGTATCTATTGCCATAGTAGTTGCTTTGAGGGGATCTAGTCCTTCTGGGTGCTTGTTGGTCAAGGAATCCTGTATGAAAACTTCGTAAAAGGCTACTTTGCCATTCCTGTCGTATATGGCTTGCTTACACAACACATTCATGGGATTTATTATAACCTTCAAAAGAACTCTTCAAGAAGTCTTTCTAAGCTACTGCCCTTGATCTTATGAAGATACTTTACAACATACTTGCCTATAACATCTACCTCTATATTTACATGGTCTCCCTCTTTTTTATATTTGAGATTCGTGTTTTCGTAAGTGTGTGGTATGATATTAAGACTTATGGTGTTCCTCTCTATGTAATTGACGGTAAGACTTATACCGTCTAAACCTGCTGAGCCTTTTTCCACAAAGTATACAAGCCAGCTGTCTGGTACATACACTTTAAGCTCGTAGTGTTCTCCTTTGCTCTTAAAGTATGCTATCCTTGAGGTAAAGTCCACATGTCCCAAGAGTATATGACCACCTAACCGGTCTCCTACTTTGAGCGCCCTTTCCAGGTTTACAGGATCTCCTACGGATAGCATGCCGAGATTGCTTCTTTTGAGTGTCTCTGGTGATAACTCAAAGAAGACTTCTTGATCTACCATTTTTACTACTGTAAGACACACACCGTTTACAGCTACACTGTCCCCTACCTTTATGTCATCTAAGGATGTTTTTATACTTATCAAACCACCTTTTGAAGAAATTCTAAGGTTATTTATCCTTCCTACATCCTCAATAAGCCCCGTAAACATCACAAAGACACCTCGTCCCCTCTAAAGACAGGTCCTTCATAACAGACTCTTACATACTTTCCTTCTTTATTTTTTACAACACAGCCAAGGCACACTCCCCAACCACAAGCCATCCGTGATTCCAACGAAAGATAAAGCCTGCTTGGATCTATGAGATTTTTCAATGCCTTTAGCATACCCTTTGGACCACAGGCTGAAACGACCCAAGAGGAATCAAAATCGCTAAGAGCATCCGTTATTAAACCCTTTTTTCCATAACTTCCGTCTTGGGTATAAATGAGGTAATCAAAGCCCTCTTCTTTTAACCAGCTTTCTATGCTTACTTGTTCCTTACTCCTTGCACCGTAAAGGAAGAACACGGTTTTGCCAGCTTTCCTAAGCTCTTTACCAAGAAGGGTAAGTCCCGCAAGACCTATACCACCACCAATAAGTAGATGCTTGTCTCCCTCAAGATTAAACAGGCCTTTCCCTAATGGTCCAAGAATATCCACCTGGCTTCCCTGAGAGAAACCGCTTAATAGCTCTGTACCCCTTCCTACCACATCGTAGAATATAAATAGACTCTCTTTTTTAATGTCTGCTACTGCAAAAGCTCTTCTACCTATTGGATCCTTTGTGTGTGAAACTTTTATCATCACGAAATGTCCTGCCCTTATGTAAGGTGTTATTTGTGGAGCGAGCACTTGCATCATGTAGGTTCTTGGAGATATGGGTAAGTTTTGAAGTACCTTACCTTTAGTGTCCCTCATCTGTGTCTCCTTAAAAGCTCATCACCAAGCAGATTAAAAGATATAACCACAAGAAAGATGGCAACACCAGGAGAAAGTATCCACGGATATGCGGATATAATGTTTATGTCTCTTGCATCAGATAGCATGTTTCCCCAACTTGGCTGAGGCTCTTGAATACCAAGACCTAAAAAGCTAAGGGCGGATTCTCCCAGTATGTAGCCGGGAAAGGAAAGGGTTGCAGACACCACAAGGTAATAGTAAGTGTTAGGTAGAATGTGTTTCACTACTATCCTTAAAGTGCCAGCACCGTAGGTCTTTGCACTTTGGACAAACTCTTTTTCCCTTATGGAAAGTACCATACCCCTTACCACTCTTGCCAGACCAGCCCATCCCAAAAAGGATATGATGAAAACCACCATAAGAAACACTTCAAAGCTTCCCATGGTTAGGGGAAAAACGCTTCTCAAAGAAAGCATCAGGTAAAAGGTAGGTATAGCTAAAAGCACTTCCACTAAACGCATGATAAAAGCATCAAGTTTACCCCCCATGTAACCCGACAGACCACCCACAAGGGAGCCTACAAGGAAAGTTACCACTACACCGATTAAACCCACTAACATGGATACACGCGCACCGTAAACGAGCCTTGAGAATATGTCTCTGCCCAGTTTATCGGCACCAAGAAGGTGTATCTTGCAAGGTTTTTCAACACCAAAAAGCTTAAATCCGTAAGGTGTTCTAATAAACAGTCTGACAGGACAGGAAGTTTTTGTATCTTCCTTGTAGGACTTAAAAATGGGGTCTTCCATCACATACATGTTCACATAAGGTAAAGTGAATTTCCCATCTTTAAATATGTGAATTCTGGTGGGTGGATGGTAAGGTGTTGTTCTGCTTTGAAGGTCGTAAGGATAGGGTGCCACAAAGTCTGCAAACGCAGCTAAGAAAAGGAAAAGGGCAATTATGCTGATGGAAAACTTCATAACCTTAAAATTATAACTACTGCGCTCAAAAATTCTCAAGGTCTGTAAATATGAGCACGCTTCTGCGCGATCTTATCCTTGATGCAGGCATGTCTTCACCTTTTAGCAGGCTTCTTAAAACATCTCTCTTCTCTTCACCTTTTACAAAAAAGGCCACTTTCTCAGAAAGGTTTATGAATTCTTCCGTGAGACTGAGCCTTATGAGTCCATCGGGTGATACACTTATACAAACTTCTTTTGTTATCTTTTTACATTCTCTATTGGGAAACAGAGATGCGGTGTGGCCATCTGTGCCTATACCTAAAAGCACCATATCAAGACACCCTATGCTTTGGAGTTTCTGAGAGTATAGCACAGCGCTCTCATAGGGTGAAAGGTAAAGGTCAAAGCAGTTTATTCTGTCTAAAAAGAAAGGTTTTATATGTTTGCAGTTGCTTCTGTCGTCAGAAACATACCTTTCATCAGTAAGAAAAAGATTTACCTTATCCCATTGGATTTGCAAGCCTGAGAGGATCTCGTAAGCCTTGAGGGGAGTTTTACCACCAGCTAAAGCTATGTTAAAACTGCCTTTTTTGTTGATGAACACACGGGCTAAGCGTCTTATAAAGTGAGCAACTTTAATGTCTATGTGCTTATCAGCAAGGATTTTATAAGATCCACGCTTTTCCATCTTTTTCTATAAGCTCGTGTGCTTGTATAGGTCCAAGACTTTTTGGTTTGTAGGTGTATAAAGGCATGTGGTTCTTTATGATGGGTTCTACTATCTGCCACATGAGTTCTACCTCATCACCCCTTATGAAGAGAGATCTGTCCCCTTGCACTATATCAAGAAGGAGGTTTTCGTAAGCGTCAGGGAGCGTTTGAGCTGTTATGTTATACTCCATAGTTGTCTCCACAGGGCAAGCTATAAAACCTCCGGCAGGAGGTCTTAGTTCAAAATATATGGCTATTTTATTTTCAGGAGATGCCTGAAATACTATCTTGTTCTGTTTGGGTGTGCAGTCAAGTAATTGGGCATAGCTTTTTGGTACTTCTTTGAAGATCAAGGTGATCTGACTTAGTTTCTTAGACATTTTTTTCCCGGTCAGTAGATAAAAGGGAACACCTTGCCACCGGAAGTTATCTATGTAAAGTTTAACAGCTACAAAGGTTTCCGTGTTTGAGTTTTCTCTTACACCCTTCTCAAGCAAGTAACCCTCATACTGTCCTTTTACAGCATCTTCTTTGCTTAACCTTCTTACGGACCTTAGGAGCTTTGCCTTTTCATCCCTTATGAGTTCTGGGTCCATACAGCAGGGTAGCTCCATTGCGGTAAAAGAGAGCATCTGAAGCATGTGGTTTTGGAGCATGTCCCTAACCGCACCTACGCGATCGTAATAGTCTCCCCTTCCTTCTATGCCTATGTCCTCTATGGCTACTATCTGGACATGATCAACAAAGTTTTTGTTCCACAATCCCTCAAATATGGTATTGGAGAGTCTAAGGGAAAGGATGTTTTGAACCGTTTCCTTACCTAAATAGTGGTCTATGCGATATACTTCCTCTTCCACAAAATAAGTGTAAAGTATCTGGTTTAGTCTGCTGGCGGATGAAAGGTCAAAACCGAAGGGTTTTTCTACTACTATCTTTCTGGGGTTTGTAAAGTTCCTAAGAAGCACTCCCAACCTTCTAATGGTGTTTTCAAAAAGAAGAGGAGGAAGTGCCAGATAGAATATGAGTTCCTGACCTCTGAGTTTTTTTATTATCTTGGCTAAGGCTTGGTAAGAACTGTCTTCTTTTACATCAAACTGTACAAAGTTGTTAAACTTCTCAGCATCAGGTGAGTTGCTCACAAGGTGTTTCCACTCTTGGCTTTCTTCTCTTGCAAGGGAATAGACTTTGTAAAGACCTTTAAGTTTACCATATGAGTAAAGACGATAAAAAGCTGGAAACAGCTTTTTTCTGGCTAAGTCTCCCGTCCCACCCAATATGAAGAAGGAAAACCTCTTACTCATCTTTCCTTCTAATCTGGTGTCTGCCAAATTGGTATCTGAGGCCAGCCAAGAGCCTGTCCCTGAAAGAGTTTTCTTGTCTTGATCTGAACCTCATAAAGAGAGCGTCCCCTATGGTGGGTACAGGCACGCCTCTTTGGATGGCTTCTAATAGAGTCCACCTTCCCTCTCCAGTATCTTCTACATAAGCTTTGAGTCCCTCAAGGTCTCCAAACTCCTCAAAGACCTTCTGAGTAAGTTCCATAAGCCAGCTTCTTATAACGCTTCCTGCGTTGTATATCCGCGCTACCTGTGAAAGGTCATACCCAAACTCGCTCTCCTTAAGAAGTTCAAACCCCTCACCTATAGCCTGCATGATGGCGTACTCTATGCCGTTATGCACCATTTTTGCAAAGTGTCCCGCTCCAGACACACCCAAGTAAGCATAACCCCTTCCTTCATAAGACAGATCTTTGAGCGCTTCCTCTATAAACTCAAAAGCTTCTCTGTCCCCACCCACCATAAGACAGTATCCCACCTGCTCACCGTATATGCCACCGCTTACGCCCACATCAAGAAAGTAAACTCCGCGCTCTTTTAGCCTTCTGTGTCTGATTTGAGAATCTCTGTAGTAGGAGTTTCCTCCATCAACCACCACATCCCCCTTTGACAAGAAAGGTGTAAGTTCATCAAGCACCTGATCCACAACTTCATGTGGAACCATGAGCCATACAAACTTTCTCTGAGTCCCAAAGAAATCCTCCAATTGGGATAAGTCCTCAAGTATGTGTGCCATGCCTTTCAAAAGGTCTCTCGCTTTTGGGTCTTTGTCGTAACCTGCTGCACAGTGTCCCTTTGAGTTAAGTCTCCTGATCATACCCCCACCCATCCTACCAAGTCCTATTACAAGGCATTTCATAGAGTAAAATATAAATCTGGAGGTCTGAAATGTTTGAGGGTTTTGAGGAGATAACGGACAAGGAAATTTACGACAAAGCACTGGCAGGAGAAAAACCTGCGGTAGTCATCTTTATACAGCCAAACAACTCTCAGAATGAAGCCTTCTACAAAGTCCTTTTAAAGTTCCAAAAGCTTTACGGAGACAAAGTGAATTTTTATTACATGGATGCTCAAAAGAACACCAGCGCTGAGGACCTGGGCATATTTGTATTTCCTACAGTGCTTTACTTTAGGGATACTATGGAGTTAGAAAGGCACGACTATCTGCCTTCAGAAGAAGAGGTAGAGAAGGCTATTAGGAGGCTCTTGAGGTTGTGAATATTCTATGGGCACCTTGGAGGACCAATTACGTGGAGAATATAGACAGGATAGGTAATTGTTTTCTTTGTGATGCGGTAAGCCAACCAAAGGATATATGGAGGGACTTTTTGGTGTTGTATGTAGGAGAAAGAGCTTTTGTGATTTTCAACAAATATCCATACAACGCCGGTCATCTGATGGTATCACCTATAGCGCATACGGGGGATTTTACCTCTCTTGATGATGAGACTCTGCTGGAGATAAACAGGCTCACCAAGGTGTGTATAAAAGCTCTGCAGGTTTGTATAAAGCCTCACGGATTTAATTTGGGCTACAACCTTGGTAGGTCTGCAGGTGCTGGGCTTGAGGACCATATTCACCTTCACATAGTACCAAGGTGGAACGGAGATACCAACTTTATGCCTGTGCTATCTGAAACTAAGGTCATATCCCAAGACCTTTATGAGCTTTACGATAGGCTCAAACCTATATTTTATGGTCTTATAGATGCTACTTGAGGTAAATAAACTCAACCTTTGGTACGGGAACAGACACACTTTAAAGGACATTAACTTTTCCGTAAACAGTGGGGAGATACTATGCATTGTAGGAGAATCTGGCTCGGGAAAATCTTCCATTCTTCTCAGTATTATGGGGCTCTTACCAAAAACCGCAAGGCTCGAAGGAAGCGTAAAGTTCAAAGGGCAAGAACTCTTGGGACTTTCAGAAGAACACTACATAAAGCTCAGAGGAAGGCATATATCTATGGTATTCCAAGAGCCTTCTGTTTACCTTGACCCCCTTTTCAGGATAGGTACTCAGGTAGAAGAGGCTTATATTGCTCACTTTGGAAAATCTGGAGCAGAAGAGAGAGCTCTTCAGGCACTAAAAGATGCAGGTATAAAAAACGCAGAAACGATATACCGTATGTATCCCCATCACCTTTCTGGAGGTATGAAGCAGAGAGTTTGTATAGCCATAGCTACCGTGTGCGACCCAGATTTGATCTTGGCAGATGAACCCACTACAGCCCTTGATGTGTCCATGCAGGGAAAGATACTCGCTCTGTTTAGAGAGATTAAGAATAAAGGGAAAGCGGTGATTCTTGTAACACATGACTTTGGAGTTGTAGCTGAAGTTGCAGATAGAGTTATAGTTCTAAAAGATGGATATATAGTAGAACACAAAGATGTTTTCGGCATATTTGAAAACCCCGAACACCCTTATACAAAGGAGTTGCTTAGTTCTATATGAAGAACAGAGTTATTATAGTAGGAAGACCTAATGTGGGTAAATCAACACTTTTTAATAGGATAATCGGTAGAAGAAAGAGTATAGTCTACGACCTACCGGGTGTGACGCGAGACATTGTAGAATCCCAGGCAGAGTGGAAAGGCAAAAGGTTTATAGTTGCGGATACGGGTGGTATTTTTGAAAAGGGGGATGAGCTTTTCAAAACCATGGAAAAGCAAGTAGAAAAAGTTCTGTCTGATGCAAAGGTCATTCTGTTTGTTGTAGATGTAAAGGAAGGGCTCACAGAGGCGGATCGCTATGTAGCCAAAAAACTTTATCCTTACAAAGAAAAGGTTTTCTTAGTGGTCAATAAGGTGGACAATGAGAAACTCCAAAAGCAAGTTTATGACTTTTACTCCTTAGGATTTGATAGAGTTTTTCTGGTGTCTGCTCAACACGGTAGAGGTGTTGATGAGCTTCTTTCTGCGGTGCATGAGCTTTTAACCGACGAAACTACGGAGCTTTTGTATGAAGGCATAAAGGTGTCCTTTGTAGGAAGACCCAATGTGGGTAAATCCTCTTTGGTAAATGCTCTGCTGGGAAACCAAAGGGTCCTTGTATCTCCAATAGCTGGTACAACAAGGGATGCTGTGGAGATACCTTTCAGTTATGCAAAGCATGAGTTTGTCCTTATAGATACTGCAGGTATAAGAAGGAGAACAAAAGTACAGTACGGAGTGGAGTTTTTCTCTGTAGGGAGAGCTATAAAAGCTATAGAGCTATCAGATGTTGTCTGTTTGGTTCTTGACATGTCCGAAGGCATAACTCATCAGGATCAAAAAATAGGTGGACTCATAGAAAAGCGCCACAAAGCTTGTGTAATAATAGGAAACAAGTTTGACCTTGTAAAGTCAGACAAAGATAACGCACTTGAGTATGTGAAAAGACAGCTTTCTTTTCTTGATTACGCGCCTGTAGTGTTCACCTCTGCTTTGAAAGGTATAGGCATTAACGAGCTTCTCCAAGCTGTAATTTTGGCTTACCAAGACTACACCAAAGAACACAAGACATCCTTTATCAACAGAGCTGTGCAGAATGTGATCAAAGAAAAACCCCCACCCGTATACAAAGGAAAAGAGGTAAAGGTTTATTACGCATACCAAGAAGGGACAAAACCGCCTACCCTTGTGATCATAACCAACTATCCAGAGGGATGGAAGGAAAGTTATAAAAGGTTTTTTACAAGAAGACTGAGGGAGCATCTAAAAATAAGACACTCCCCCATAAGGCTTATTATAAGGGGAAGAGAAACTTAGGAGCTTACAAAGGAAAAGCTTTTCCCATCGTAATCCACAACCAGCGTAGTGTTATCCTTTATCTCACCCTTTATTATCTTCTCCGCAAGGGGAGTTTCCAAGTATCTCTGAACTACTCTTTTGAGGGGTCTTGCTCCGTAAGCAGGGTCGTATCCGAGTTTTACCAGTTCCTTTTTGGCTTCTTCTGTCAGTTTTAGTTTTATGCTTCTTTCTTCAAGTCTCTTGTTGACAGATGCTACAAGCAGTTCTACTATCTCTAATAGCTCCTTCATAGTGAGAGGTTTGAAAACTATGACCTCATCTATCCTGTTTAGAAACTCGGGTCTGAAGAAGTACTTTAGTTCCTCAAGCACTTTTTCTTTTGCCCTTTGAAATTCCCTCTGTACTGCCTGCTCATCGCCATCAACAGAGATACTCAAAAGATACTGAGACCCTATGTTGGATGTCATAATGATCACCGTGTTTCTAAAGTCTACAGTTCTACCGTGAGAGTCTGTAAGTCTCCCGTCATCAAACACCTGTAGGAAAAGGTCAAACACTCTTGGATGTGCCTTTTCTATCTCGTCTAGCAGAATGACTGAATAAGGCTTTCTTCTTACCGCTTCTGTAAGCTTTCCGCCTTCTTCATATCCCACATATCCCGGTGGTGCACCTATAAGCTTTGCAACGCTGTGCTCTTCTTTAAATTCTGACATATCAAGCCTTATGAGAGCATCTTCATCACCAAAAAGAAGTTCCGCAAGAGCTTTTGAAAGTTCCGTTTTTCCTACACCAGTGGGTCCCAAAAATAGGAAAGTAGCTATGGGTCTCTTGGGATCTTTTAGCCCTGCTCTTGCTCTCCTTATAGCTTCAGCAACTGCTTTTACCGCATGCTCTTGGTCTATGACTCTTCTGTGGAGTTCTTCTTCAAGCTTGAGAAGTCTTTCCATCTCTTCTTCTTTGAGTTTAGACACTGGAATGCCTGTCCATTCAGATACCACCTGAGCCACATCATCCCAGCTTACTACAAGAGCTTCAGCCCTCTTGCTCTCTAACTCTTTTAGCTCTTTTTCCAGTTTAACTTTTTCTATCTTTAGCTGGGCTTCCCTTTCGTAATCACCCCTTTCTGAGGCTTTGATGATCTCCTGATCAAGCTCTTCCATACGCTTTTTTATTTCTTGTATCTTTACATCTGTACCACCTATCTTGTTCAAAAGCTCCTGTTTTTCTTTTTCAAGCTGGACTTTCCTTATTTTAAGCTGAGCTTCCCTCTCGTAATCACCTTCTAAGTATGCCTTTTGTATCTCCTCATCTATTGATCTTATTTTCCTTTCAAGCTCTTGAAGTTCTGGTGGTAAAGATACCACTGAAAGCTTTTTCCTTGCACTTGCTTGGTCAAGGGCATCTATGGCTTTATCGGGAAGCTTTCGGAAAGTCACATACCTTTTGGTCAGTTTAACAGCTGCCTGCAAAGCTTCGTCCGATATTTTTACCTTGTGATGCTGTTCCAGTTTAGGCTTTAAACCTTTTAGGATCTCTACAGTTTCCTCTTCCGTAGGTTCATCTACATATATGGGTTGGAAACGCCTTTCTAAGGCAGGATCCTTTTCTATGTACTTTCTGTATTCGTCCACAGTGGTTGCACCTATAACCCTTATCTCACCTCTTGCCAGAGCAGGTTTTAGCATGTTGCTTGCATCTACCGCCCCTTCTGCTCTGCCAGCGCCTACCACAGTATGAACTTCATCAATAAAAAGTATCACATTCCCCTTTTGTTTTACCTCCTCAAGCAACGCTTTTAACCTCTCCTCAAACTCTCCTCTGTATTTAGAACCAGCCAGCAAAGACCCCATATCTACAGCTATTATTTCTTTGTCTTGCAGTTCCACAGGTACTTCTTTTGAGACCATTCTCTGAGCTAAACCTTCCACTATAGCAGTTTTACCCACACCCGGGTCTCCTACCAACACAGGGTTGTTTTTTGTTCTTCTTAAAAGTACTTCGATCACTTGGTTTATCTCTTTTTCCCTGCCTATAACGGGATCAAGCTTGCCCTCCCTTGCCATCTGGGTAAGGCTTACCCCAAATCTCTCCAAAGGAGACTTTTCTTCTTCCTTTAGTTCCTGAGCTACATCTTTCATCTTTTCACCTCCTAAGATATCTTCTAATAATTTACCTCCTATAGTTTCTTTGGCTTCCATAAGCGCAGAAGCTATGTGATAAGCCTCTACGCGAGATAAACCCTCTTGCAACGCTTTGTTTTGAGCTTTCTCTACTACCTTTATGAGTTCTTCTGAATAGTCAAAGGTAGGCTCCTTCCCAAACACCCTCTTGGCTATCAGGTCCTTTATCCTGTCAGGAGATACTCCCAACTCCTTTACCTGCTTAAGAAGAGCGCTATCTTCCATAGCTTTTCTTATCAAACCGTCTATGGTGAGCCTGTTTTCAAGGAAAGCTCTCACATCTTCATGCCTGAACACGCTTGAAAGGCTTTTCTCTACGCTTTCTAACTTACTTCTGTACTGCTTTTCTATGCTTTCCATTCTTGCATACTCCACCTGAAGGCTTTGCAAACTCCAAAGGTCTCCGTAGCGCCTTGCCCTTTCCATATCCCTGAGGAGTTCATCCTTTGCTCTTCTTATCTTTTCAAGCTCCATTTGAACAGAGCCTATGTCAGACTTTACTTCCATTATCTTGCTTCTAAGGTCTATAAGATGTTGTGCCTCTTGATTTGTTGCTTTTTCAACTTGCTCCCTTAACTTTTTCAGGTATTCACCTACCTTTCTGTAAAGCTCCTTTCTTTCTATTCCTCTCCTTTCCAAGTATTTAGCTAGCGGAGAAGTCTCATCAGAAAGGAGGGAAAGTAAAAGATGGTCTGTGTCAACCTTGCTATCACCGTAGGACTTGGCTATCTCTTTCGCCTTGTTTAGATACTCCAAAGCCTTTCCAGAAAGAAGGTTCTCACTAAACATTTTCCTTTACCTCCAAATTTAAATTAATTTTATAATATTTCTTTAGTATACTTTTGTCAAGTAAAAACAGTTTATCCTTTCTGCTGGCGTGTAGTATAATTCCGTTATGTGTGGTATCATCGGTTATGTTGGGAAGAGTCCCGCTTTAATAGTTTTGCTTCAAGGCTTAGAAAGACTTGAATACAGAGGCTATGATTCCGCTGGTGTAGCTCTGATAGAAAATGGCAGGATCTTTGTAGAAAAAAAAGTAGGGAAAATAAGGGAACTTGTCAAAAGCTTGTGGGGTAAATCCCTTAACGCTACCATAGGCATAGGACACACAAGATGGGCAACTCATGGCGAACCTTGTGAGATAAACGCTCATCCTCACACAGATACAAGCGGTGATATAGCGGTAGTACACAACGGTATAATAGAAAATTACAGAGAACTCAAAGAAAAACTACAGGCACAAGGTGTAGAATTTAAGTCTCAAACAGATACGGAAGTGATAGCTCACCTTATTTCTAAACATTACAAAGGGGACCTTCTGTCTGCAGTTATCGAAGTCATAAACATGCTTAAAGGTTCTTATGCCTTTGCGGTCATAACAAGCAAAGAACCTTACAGGATAGTGGGTGTAAGAAATGGAAACCCTTTAGTGGTTGGTATAGGAGAAGGGGAAAACTTCTTAGCATCAGATATTCCGGCAATTCTTCCCTTTACAAGACACATAATACCCATTTCCGATGGCGAAATAGTAGACCTCAGGGTAGACGGTGTTGACATATACGATACAGAGGGCAACAGATTAGTAAAAGATGTAATAAGCGTGCCTTGGGACATTATATCCGCAGAAAAGGGAGGCTTTAAACACTTTATGCTCAAAGAGATCTTTGAACAACCCAGAACCGTAGGAGACACCATAAAAGGGTACATATCAAGGGACTATATTCTGCCTTTTAAGCTAAAGGAATTCAGAAGGATAATTCTTCTGGCGTGCGGTACATCTTACCATGCATGCTTGGTAGGAAGCTACTGGATATCTAAGTACCTTCAGGTTCCTGTGGAAGTCATGTACGCTTCTGAGTTCAGATACTCAGATGTACCCGTAAATGACAGAGACTTGGTTATAGCTGTATCTCAATCTGGGGAAACAGCAGACACGCGCTACTCCGCACTCTCAGCCAAAGAAAAAGGTGCCACTGTCATATCTTTAGTTAATGTAATGGGAAGTGCTTTAGATAGAGAATCAGACTATACTCTCTACACACACGCTGGACCGGAGATAGGTGTTGCAGCAACAAAAACCTTTACCTCTCAGTTAGCGGTGCTTTACAGCCTTTCCGTTTCTGAGCTACCAAACAGGGACCAGCACATGGAAAAACTCTCTGCAGTACCCAACATAATGGAAGAGGTTTTATCAGATGCGGAGAACATAAAGAAATTAGCCCTAAAGTACACCAACAAAAAGAACATGCTCTATTTGGGTAGGTACCTGAGTTATCCTGTAGCCTTGGAAGGTGCTCTAAAGCTCAAAGAGATCTCTTACATACATGCAGAGGGTTATCCCGCAGGAGAGATGAAGCACGGACCTATAGCTCTCATAGACGAAAACATGCCAGTTGTAGTAATTGCTCCAAAAGACAGGGTGTACGAAAAAACCCTTTCTAATATAGAAGAGGTGCTTACCAGAAAAGGGGTAGTTATAAGCATAGGTTTTGCAGGTGATGAAGGACTAAAGAGTATGTCCAAAGACTTCATAAGCGTACCACATGTGGATGAAGACCTTTCTCCCTTCCTGACGGTGATCCCACTACAGCTTTTTGCTTATTACATTGCGGATCACTTGGGACTTGATGTAGATCAGCCAAGAAATCTTGCCAAAACAGTTACTGTTGAATAACATTAAGCGCGCTAGGATAAGGCTCAAGGTAAACCTGATCCGTTAGGTACTTTTCATCAAATCTGTAAGACCAGCTTTTAAGTATTTCAAGTAGTGTGCAAAGGTCTTTCTGTCCCGTCTTGTAGCTCTCCACCAAACTGTAAAAATGCTCTTTTTCTGACTTTTTTAACTTGCTTGATAGGTGCCCCATTATGTGCAGAAGGGTGTTAGCATGCTGTCCTTTTGTGGGTCTCCTTTTGAGCGCATCCATAAAAAGTATCCTGTACCTGCTGATGGCTTCCTTAAAGTTTTTCTTTGCCTCCGCAACAAGCTTCCCCATCTGTTTGAGCTTTTCCTGGGAGTGTGCCATGATAAGGTACTTGTAGCGACTGTGAAATTCCACGAGATCTTTCACATCTTGAGCTTTTGAAAGAAACTCTCTGAGTTCAGCGATAGCAAAGAGCCTGACCAAAAAGTGTTCTCTGAGCTCCTTGTTTTTTAGTCTTCCTTCATCTTCTACAGGTAAGAGCTTGTACCTCTCAAGCACCTGTGTGGCAAAGAGTCCCTTTCCCCTACCGTAGAACTCCTCTCCGTAGGCATCCTTATAAATCCTTGCGTTGGAAACTCCGCAAGATGGAGACTTACTCTTTAACAAAAAGCCATCAACAGTATCCAAACCATCCAAAAACTCTCTGCTGAAAGAGAGCATAAGCTGTGTAAGGTCTCTACCAGTAGTCGGTTGTATGAGTCTAACTCCTTTTTGGATTATCACTTTATCTCTTGGCACACCCAGACCTATAGACACTTCAGGACACACAGATATTATTTGGCAGTATTCTCTGAGCTTTATGGCAAAGGGATCTTTTACCACCTCTCCGTTATATCTTACGGGCTGAAGGTCAAGACAAGCGCTCACAACAAGGCGTGGTTTTGGAAATATCCTCATGTAGAATTAATTTAATGCTAAAAGTGGGACTCACTGGCAACATAGGGTCAGGAAAATCCACTGTAGCATCCATGTTCAAAGAGCTTGGTGCTTATGTGTTTGATGCAGACCTTATAATAAAAAGCTTTTACGAAGAGAAGGGCGAAGTCTATAGAAAGGTGCTTGAAACCTTTGGCAAAGAGGTACTTGACCTTATAGGAAACATAGATAGGAAAAAACTGGCTAACATAGTTTTTTCTGACCGGGAAAAGCTGAAGGTTTTGGAAGACATAACCCATACCGCTCTCTACAAAAGGCTCGATGAGGAGTTCAAAAACCTTCCGCAAAATGCTATAGCCATAGTAGAGGCAAGCCTCCTTGTGGAAAAGGGCACCTATAAAAACTACGATAGGCTTATTGTGGTTTATGCCCCCTATCAGGTTTGTAAAGAGAGAGCTTTGAAGTCTGGCTTTTCGGAGGAAGACTTTGAGAGAAGATGGAAACACCAGATGCCACCTGAAGAAAAGGTCAAATATGCACACTTTGTTATAGATAACTCAGATGGATTGGAGTATACAAAAAGACAAGTTATAAAAGTGTATGAGGAGCTTTTAAGCCTCGTCCATTAATCTGTCAGCCAGATAGTCCGCCAAATGCATCACTTCTTGACCCGTTCTGTGTTTTATGCTTCCGTCTTTGAGATTTAGTACGCATCCTGGGCATGTGGAAAGCACCACCTGTGCGCCTGTGCTTGCAAGGTCTTCTATCTTTTCCTTCTGTATTTGGTCTGATATTTTGGGGTTTGTTATGGAGAAAAGTCCAGCAAATCCACAACAAGATTTGTCTTTTTGTGCTTTCTTGACCTGTGCATTTTCAACGGAGTTCATAACAGAATAAAAAACCTCATCTTTTACTCTCATAGCACTGTAAGAATGACACGGTACATGAAAGGTGATTTTTTCACCCACACCTTTGAACTTTAGTCCTTCTTTGAAGACTATCTGTGCAAAGTCATAAACCTCTTTATCAATCCCATAATCCTCCTGCAACGCGCCACCACAGGTCGGACAAGCTACCACTATGGCATCATATTCATACTTTTGCATCTCTTTAAGGTTGTGATCCCTTAGTTTCTCAAAGGCAGGTATATTCCCAGAGTAGTAATGGGGAGCTCCACAGCATTTTATATCCATGGGCACTATAACGGTATAACCCGCTTTGTTCATGAGCTTTATAACGCTCTCACCCGTTTTTCCGTAAAAGGCGTCTATCATGCACCCTGTAAAAAATAGGAGTTTACCCTTTTCTTTTTGGGCTTTAAAGACTTTTCCTCTGAGTCCAAAAGCTTTTGCAGTTGGCTTAGGCATAAACTTTACCGCTCCTGTGGGAAAAGGCGTCTTTATCTCTTTTGCTGGTAAAAGACTCATAACTCTTCCAGCGAGCTTCAGTGCAGACCTTCCTGGTTTTGTTTGCATAAGTTCAAGAACCTTCAGTCCTGCAAACTTTACCCATCCTGTACCCAGCTCTTCCTTTTGCATGTGCTTGGCATGTACCAAAATCTCCTTGTATTGCACATCGTTGGGACAGATCCACTCACACCTCCTACACATGGCGCACTCATCCCACTGTTTTGCTACCTCCTGATCCAGGGGCATCTCTCCTTTTATTACCATCTCTGCAAGGGCAAGCCTTCCCCTTGCAAAGCTCCTCTCTTCCTGGTTTACCGTGTATGTGGGACATACAGACTTGCAGAGTCCACACTTTACACACTTTTGAGCTAAATCCAGAGGAATCTCTAAAAACTTTTCCATAGTTAAGCTAAATATAGTTTAACTTTTAGGTTAATGTATGATGGTGCTAATAAAATAAAAAAACCCCCAAGAAGGGGGTCTTCTGGGAAGGGACTGAAAAAAGGGAGGTTATGCAAACATATCTCTGTATAGTCCCTTTGCCCACTCTATGTAAGCTTTGTAGTTGCTTTCCTTTGGTTGTTCGTCTAATTTAACATTGGCAAACTCAAACTTACCACCGCCAAGGTACTTGTATGTAAGGTCTATCCATATAGCTTCATCTGGTGCAACCGCAGAGTAGCAGAGGGTCCTAGGGGGTTCGTAGGCAATGTCTTTACCTGCAATTTTTGCGAGTATAAGCTTTGCCACATAGTGGGCTTCCGTGTTAGCGGTATTTCCACTCTTTGAGAAGGGTTGGTTTCTTGAATCTCCTATTACATAAACCCTTTCATCACCTACTGCATGATACTTCAGAGGATCAATATCAGGCCACCTTTCACCTTTCTTAACAAGCCCAGCCTTAAAAACTATATCCCCAGCCCTGCATATGGGATATATGGCACCATCATCAAAACTTATGTCTCCATAAGCTTCTGTTGATATCTTGCGACCTGCTACATCAACAGACTTTATGCCTGCATTGGGATAGTATTCCACATAGTCCTTTACAATGTTGTCCCACGCGTAATGGAAACCCTTTGCCTTAACAGGTGGGTCGGGATGATTGTCCACCAACACCACCTTTCCATTTATCTTATTCTTCTTAAAGTACCAAGCTATGAGGGTTGCCCTCTCATAGGGTGCTGGTAGGCACCTGTAGTCAAGACCAGGTGGCACTGTAAGCACAAATACACCTTTCTCAAAGTTCTGTATCTTTTGTTTTATCCTTATATGTTCTGAGGCAGGAATAAAACCTGCAGGATAACGCACCTGTGCAAGCTCTATATCCTTGGGGTCCTTTATCCAAGCTTCGTAGTAATAATCTATGCCCGGTGCGAGCACAAGATAATCGTAGCCAATAGCACCTTTATCTGTGTAGACTTTTCTTGCGTTTCTGTCTACATCTATGACCGATGTTCCCGTAAGGATATGGTAGCCATGCCTTGCTGCAGGAGTGAGAAAGTCATGCATTAGAAATTCAAGGTTCACGAGATCCACCAGCCAAAGATTACTCACAGGGCAAGAGAAAAACTCATGCCTCTTGTCAATAAGGACCACATCCACATTAGGATTACCCATCTTTATGTATTTGGCAACGGTCAATCCAGACCATCCAGCACCCACAACAACCACTCTTGGAGAGTTTCTGGAGGGCTTGGGGAGATTAAGCTCCTCCACCTTCTTGGCAAAGGTAAAGCTTGCGCCTCCGCTTAGCAAAGAGGCAGCAACTACACTACCGCCTGAGAGCTTTAAAAAATCTCGCCTGTCTATTTTCATGTTACTGCACCTCCTCTTTGTTATTTTTAGCAAACTTTGTGCCATAGTTATGCATCCTGCAAAATACTTTCTTTGAAGCGCAAAAGACCATTTAAAGGTGACAAGTATGACTTAGGTTAGTGACATGTGTGTCTTTGATATACTATTAAACTTCATGGAGGGTTTTTACATTTTTGATGACTTTGAAGAAGAAGTGGTTGTAATAGACAGAAACTACAAGATAATTTATGCCAACGAAAAATACGCCAAGGACTTGGGCTATACATCAAAGGAGGAAGTTATAGGCAAAGAGTGCTTTAGAATTTCCCACTACAGGGATGAGCCGTGCGACGGAGAGTGCCATCCTTGTCCTTTAAAAGAAATAGAAAAAACTGGGAAAGCGGTTAATGTGATACACACACTATACTCATGATAAAGATGAGTTCCCTGTGGAAATATGTGCTTATCCACTTAAAGATGGTTCTGTACTACAGATAATAAGGAGTATAAAAAACGATAAAGAAAAGTACTACTTATTTAGCCTATCCCAAAGGCTAAGTTCTATATCTTACCTTGCCCTGGGAGTGGCTCATCAGATAAACACCCCCCTTAACATCATATACACATGCGTGCAAATACTTGAAAAAGAATACGGAGAAAAAGAGGAGATAGAAAGGATAAAGGAAGCGGTGTGTACCTGTAAGGATCATATAAATAAGCTTCTCCTCATGGTGCGCAACTCTAAGGAAAGAAGCCTTGTTGATATAAGAAAAGCTGTAGAAGACTGTCTTGAACTTATAAAGATATACGCGGAAGACAAAGGGGTAATCATAGAAAGAGATGTGCAAGAGTGCGGTTTTGTCTTAGGAAGTGAGGCAGATTTGAGACATGTAATAACAAATCTTCTTGTAAATGCTGTTGATGTATCTGATATTGGTTTATGTAAAAACAAGTGTCAACGGTAATTGTGCGGTCATAGAGGTACAAGACGAAGGTCCGGGGATATACCCAGAAGAGCTAAGCAAAATATTTCTACCCTTCTATCAGGGTAAAATTAGAAAGAACAAGGACGGATGCGGTTTAGGACTTGCCATAGTGGACAGCATACTCAGGGACATGGGTGGCAGTGTGCATGTGGATTCTCAACCAGGCAGAGGGTCAACCTTCGTAATTAAACTTCCTATCCTTTAGGACTTTCAGCTTTCTGTAAACAGTCCTCTTACTACACCTTAGAACCTTTGCCACCTGATCAACATCTTTTAGAACCTTTAGGAGATAAGCTGTATATCTTGCTTCAAGGAGTTCAAGGTCGGGCATATCCCCAAATAACTCTTCCTCTATGCTTTCGTTCTTTTCATAAGAGGCAAAAAGATAATTGTCTATGTATTCTTCTTCTGCTAAAATGCAAGCTCTTTCCACGAGGTTTTTTAGCTCTCTGATGTTTCCCTTCCATGGATATGTTTTTAACTTTTCCATAGCTTTGGCGCTTATCTTTTTGTTCCATTTATTTAAAAAGAAATTGACCAATATGGGGATATCCTCTTTTCTCTCCCTTAGGGGTAATAGCTTTATCTCAAGTACAGATAATCTGTAGTAAAGGTCTTCTCTAAACTGTCCTTTTTCACATAAAGCTTTGAGGTCTTTGTTGGTTGCGGATATGATCCTTACATCTGCAAACTCCTCCTTTACAGAACCTAACCTTCTGAACTTTTTAGTTTCTATAAACCTTAGTAATTTAGGCTGTATGTGGGCTGGAAGGTCCCCTACTTCATCTAAGAAAAGAGTTCCACCTTTTGCTATTTCAATGAGTCCCTTTTTCCTCTGAGAAGCTCCAGTAAAGGCTCCTTTTTCATGTCCAAAAAGCTCACTCTCAAAAAGTTCGTGAGGTATACAGGTGCATTCCACGGCAAGAAAAGGTTTTTCTTTTCTGTGGGAAATCTCATGTATGTATCTTGCCAAAACTTCCTTGCCTGTTCCCGTTTCACCTATTAGAAGTATGTTTGTGTCAGTTTTGGCATACTTCTCGCAAAGGGAGAGAACTTTCGCAAATTGGGGGTTTTTGGTTTCAAGAGTGTAGTCAATACCCTTCTTTATAAGTTCCTTTAGCGCAAAGTTCTCTTCTTCAGTAAACTTCTCTTTTACCGCCCTCTTTATGTCCGCTTCTAAAATATCAAGATTGAAAGGTTTTTGTATAAAGTCATAAGCACCAGCCTTTATGGATTCTACTGCAGTTCTCACATCTCCATAACCTGTTATGACTATTATTTTTGCATCGCTTGATTCCTTTACCTTCTTAATTACCTGCACACCTTCTGCATCGGGAAGCTTGAGGTCAAGAAGAACTACATCGTAAGATTCTTGATGTATAGCTTCAAGAGCTTCCTCAAGACTACTGGCACCTGTGCAGTTATACTGGCTTTTTGATAGAGCCTTTATGAGCGCGTTTCTCAAATTTGCGTCGTCTTCAACTATCAGAAGCTTTATCATAACCTATTCAAGCTTGTACCCAAAGCTTTTTACAAGTTCGGGTCTTTTTCTCCAGTCAGGTTTTACCTTCACCCAGAGTTCCAGATAGACCTTCCTTCCCGTTATGAGTTCAAGCTCTTCTCTTGCCATTTTTCCTATGGATTTTAACCTCTGTCCTCCTTTACCTATGATGATGGGTTTGTAATTTTCTCTGTCTATAATTATTTCTCCCTTTATTACCAAAACGCTCGGGTCGTGGCTTCCTTCGGATATTTCTGTGATAACTACCGCAACACCTTGAGGTATCTCTTGATGCACTTTCATTAAAACCTTTTCTCTGATTATTTCTGCAGCCAAAAGGCGCAGGGGAAGGTCTGTAATCGTCTCCAGAGGAAAGAGTGGCTCACCTTCCGGTAGATATTTCAGGATAGTTTTTATAAGCTCATCTACATTGTAGCCTTTTAGGGCACTTACGGGCACTACTTCTTTAAACTCAGGATGCCTTTTGAGTATCTCCTCCGCTAATGGAAGAGTTTGACTTATGTGTCCCACTTTATCCACTTTGTTTATTATTAGAAAGATGTATTTTTCCTTTGATAGTGGTTTTATGTAGTTAGAGAACACAAGCTCGTCATCGTCTCTCCATCCATCTTCCGCGTCTATCATAAAGAGTATAACATCCGCATCTTCTAAAGAGCTCTTTGCTATATTTATCATGGCTTCACCTAAGGCATCCCTTGGCTTGTATATACCAGGAGTATCAAGAAAGACTATCTGGGCAGTTTCGGGTATGTTTTTAACACCAAGCACCCTTATGCGCGTGGTGCCGGGTTTAGGAGAAACTATGGAGACTTTACTACCTATTATCTGGTTCAGGAGTGTAGATTTACCTACATTGGGCTTTCCCACTATGGCTACATAACCAAACTTCATAACTAACATTATAGAGCCTGAGCAACAAAAAAGGCGTAAACTTCTGATGCACCAACAGAAAGAACCAGCTCAGCCAGTCTAGTTATGGTAGCACCTGTTGTGAGAACATCGTCAAATATAAGCACTTTTTTGTCCTCCAAAAGGTCTATAACCTCTTCCCTGAGCTTATGGCTTTTTACTGCCCTTAGCCTCTCTTCTTTGCTTAGTCCTGCAGATATACCCCCTAAACCTATCCTTTTAAAAACCTTTACAAAGGGTACTCCGGCACCTCTTAGCATCTCTTCCGTATGGTTAAACCCTCTTGACCAGTACCTTCTTATATTAACCCCTGGACAGGTTATGAGATCAGGGTTTATAATCTCTATGTACTCCCAAAGATACGGGGATATGACCTTTCCAAGAGAGCGTGCGAGAGAAACGTTTGCACGAAACTTTGCGCTTAGGATGAGACTTTTCAGCACACCTTCGTACCTTCCAAACACCCTGTAAGAGCTCACATACTCAAGTTTTCTGTACTCTAGGGGATGATGAGGTTTTAGGTGTTCAAGACACGCATTACAAAAGTATCCTTGGTCTTCGGAGTAAATGGGAGCACCGCAGAATATACACTCTTCCTCACACAGACCTGAGAATTTTACAAGCCGTGCAAAAACTTTAATCATAATCTATATTATTATTTTATGGTGGATGTTAAAACTGTAGAAAAGACTGCCCATCTTGCAAGGATCGAGCTAAAAGAAGAAGAAAAGTATGTCCTTGGTAAACAGTTTCTTGACATACTTGCCTTTGTAGAGCAACTTCAGGAAGTACATACAGAGGGTATAGAACCTTATCAACACAGCATGTGTACACCCATGAGAGAGGATATACCCGGCAACTGCTTTAGTCAGGAAGATGCTACCTTTAACGCACCCCAAAGGGAAAAGGGATTTTTTGTAGTGCCAAGAGTGGTGGAGGTATGACCTTATGACAGAAGAGAAGCAAGTCTTAGAAAAGAGGAAAGCCCTTGAGAGCGTGCTTGTTGGCATAGAAAGAAAGTTTGGCAAGGGTTCCATAATGCCCCTTAAAAACGCAGAGAAGGTAAAGGTGGATGTTATACCAACAGGCTCTTTAGCCTTGGACATAGCGACGGGTATAGGAGGCATTCCAAAAGGCAGAATAGTAGAGATATACGGTCCTGAGTCTTCTGGTAAGACTACACTGGCATTGCATGTGATAGCTTCTGCCCAAAAGATGGGAGGCGTTGCGGTGTTTATAGACGCTGAGCATGCCCTTGACCCTAAGTATGCAGAAAAGATAGGTGTGGATACAGAAAACCTTTATATATCACAACCAGATTACGGCGAACAAGCCTTAGAGATAGTAGAAAGCCTTGTGGCAAGCAACGCGGTAGATGTTATAGTTATAGACTCTGTTGCTGCGCTTGTTCCCAAGGATGAATTGGAGGGAGAGATGGGAGAAGCCCATGTGGGAAAGCAGGCAAGACTCATGTCTCAGGCTCTTAGAAAACTAAAAGGTATGGCACACAAGGCCAACACCGCTATAATATTTATAAACCAACTGAGAGAGAAGATAGGTGTTATGTTTGGAAACCCAGAGACTACACCTGGTGGGAGAGCTTTAAAGTTCTTTGCAGACATGAGATTGGATGTAAGAAAGGTTGGGGACATAAAAGATAGCAATGACAAAGTAGGTAACAGAGTAAAGGTAAAAGTGGTAAAAAACAAACTGGCACCACCTTTTCAGGAAGCTGAGTTTGATGTTATATACGGTGAAGGTATATGCAGGCTTTGTGACCTTATAGACATAGCCACAGAGTTGAAAGTGCTTGCAAGAAGCGGTGCGTGGTACAGCTACGGAGATATAAAACTTGGTCAGGGTAAAGACCAAGCTAAGAAATTCCTTATAGAAAACCTTAGCTTGGCAGAAGAGATAGAGCAGAAAGTCAGAGAGGTTGCGGGGCTTGCTTCAGCTGATACTTAAAAAAGCCATTGAGCTGTCAGCTTCTGATGTTCATATAAAGTCCGGTAGCCAGCCTATCGTAAGGATCAAAAAGAAGCTCATAAAACTGAGTGATTTTCCCATCATAGAAGAGAAGATGATGGAGCTGTTCGTAAAAGAGATCTTGGAGAAGAACAGGAGGAAGATGGCTGAGTTTGAGGAATTGGGCGAAACAGACACCTCTTACTCACTTCCGGGTGTAGCCCGTTTTAGGGTAAACATATACAAACAGAGGAACTCCACGGGCATGGCTTTTAGGGTTGTACCTTTTGATGTGCCTCCTTTTGAGAGTCTAAATCTTCCTGAGATTATGCGAAAGGTAGTCCTAGAAAACACCAAAGGCTTTATACTAGTTACCGGTCCTACGGGTTCTGGTAAATCTACTACGCTTGCATCTCTTATTAACATTATCAATAAAACGAGAGATAGTGTTATAGTGACCATAGAAGACCCCATTGAGTATATTTTCAGAGACGAAAAGTCCTTTATAGTGCAGAGGGAGGTAAGTATAGATACATCTTCCTTTGCAAGAGGTCTAAGAGCTGCTTTAAGAGAAGACCCCGATGTAATCATGGTGGGAGAGGTAAGAGATAGTGAAACTGCTCAGATATGCCTTCAGGCTGCAGAAACGGGACACTTGGTCTTCTCTACACTTCACACCCTTGATGCAAAAGAAACTATAAACAGGCTTATAGGCATGTTCAACCTTGAAGTGAGAGAGCAGATAAGGATACAGCTCGCAGAGACCTTGATAGCCATATTCTCTCAAAGACTCCTTCCAAGAGCAGACGGCAGAGGAGTTATTCCCGCAGTAGAAGTTCTTGTGAACACAGCATCCATAAAAGAGTGTATTCTTGATCCCACTAAGTTTGATGAAATTCCCATGCTTATGGAAAAGGGAAAGAGTATTTACAGCACTCAGACCTTCGATCAGCATCTTGAAGAGCTATACAGGAGAGGCCTTATAGACTACAGCACTGCTCTTCTTTATGCTAATAAGCCTGGAGACCTTGAACTTAAGCTAAAAGGTATATCTTCTGGAGGTAGGAGCTTTTTCTGATGAAGATAGCTATAGACGGTCCAGCAGGAAGTGGGAAAAGCACCATAGCCAAGATCCTTTCAAAAGAGTTGAACCTTCCTTATCTTGATACGGGAAAGGTTTATCGGGCTTTTGCTTACATAGCAAAAGAGGAAGGTATAGACATGACAAATACAAAGCAAGTTCTCTCTTTGTTTGATAAAGCACCTGTGGTGCATATAAGCGTAGTTAAAACGGAAGTTTCTATTGGTGGCAAGTGCCTTGATGTGGAGTTAAAAGGAGAAGATACTGGGAGATACGCATCCATGATGGGAAGCATCCCTGAGTTTAGAGAAAGGATGGTTAAGTTTTTTAGAAAGCTTGTTGGTGATGCGCAGGTAGTTGCAGAAGGTAGGGATGTGGGCACTCACATATTTCCGGACGCACCCATAAAACTTTTCATAACCGCGAGCCTTGAGGAGAGAGCAAGAAGAAGATTTCTTGAGCTTTCTGGTGTGAGTTTTCAAGAAGTCCTTAAAGCACTTGCGGAAAGAGATAAAAGAGATATGGAGAGGCCCATCTATCCTTTTAAACCAGCAGAAGATGCTATTATCGTAGATACAACAGGAAAAAGCATAGAACAAGCCGTTGAAGAAGTGTTGAGAATAATTAAAGGAAGAGCCATAAAGTCAAGAGAATAAACTTGCCTCACCTTTGGTTTGGATTTCTTACTCGAATGTTATTTTGGATTAGGTGATGCAAAAGCTTTCACATAAAATCTCCCCCTTCTTTCTTTACAATTTCTTAACACTTTACCTTTACAATCTTGCCAATGATAAATCATGTAGCCACTTATGGCAACACGCTGAGCCTACACTTTGATAGTGTTGAGGCGAAGGTTCTCTTTAAAAGTAGGGTGGAGGGGTTGAGGGGTATAAAAATAGAAAGGGAAGGCTATAAGACTTTAAAGCTTAAGGTGGAGGACCAAACCCTATTAGAAAGCCTGCGTGAGAACTTAGAGAGAAGAGAAAGTTTAAAGATGGAAGACTTGCATTTTTATCTTTCTCCATTCATCAAGCACCCTGCCCTCAAGCTTGCCTTTTCTATTTTTACCTTTGGTTTTGCGGTAGGATTGCTAAGTTTTTCTGTATGCAGTATATTTATTGTCCCTACCCTCAAAACAACCTTTGGGAGGTGAAAGATGCTGAACCTTAACATTCCGCCCACCATAGGAGGATGCCTAAGCACCAACATGCTCCTTTATGGCGTAGGTGCATTTGTAGGTCTTGTGGTACTAAACAGGCTTTTAAAAGACTCAAGACCTTTGCTGGTTTCTGCCACCAAGGAGGTTATAGCCTTCAAGGAGTGGCTGTCGGCCAACATAGATGAGAACAAGGAGTTCTGGGAGGATGTGGTGGCAGAGGCAAAACACC
>Ga0081473_114363_pt1 | contig 48427 bp, 53 predicted proteins | sample CisSprmetagenome_FD_70977 | JGI IMG/M metagenome (GOLD analysis project Ga0081473, IMG submission 70977) | Hypoxic/sulfidic aquatic microbial communities from Cistern Spring, Yellowstone National Park, USA v2 (version 2) | ecosystem: Environmental > Aquatic > Thermal springs > Hot (42-90C) >...
CGCAGGAAGCATCTGCGCCTCCGCGGCGCACCGCCAAGCCGCCTCGCCCACCTCTCGGCGGGTTCCTCGACGCCTACAGGGAACATCCATGAAAAGCCCGACAGGGGGCTAGCCCCCCGTCAAGCCTTTCTCATGCACGCCCTGACGACGGATCCGCCGAGGGGCGGATCGACTTAGCAGTGCACCGCGGAGCGCGCATGGAGGATGACGAATTCGGGCGGTGCTGCGTCGCATGCATGAACCGCTGCGTGGACGACTGCCGCAGGGACCCCGCGATATGCCCTGGCGCCCCGGGGCCACGGAGCGCGTTGGGCTCCGCCTCGCCGAGCGCAGGCCAGCCGACGTCGACGTGGAGCTTAGTGATATGGAGCCGGCAGACTGGGAATAACCCCCCTCTTTTTCCCCGCACAAGACGCCGGCCCTAAGCCGAGGCGAGGAGGAGGCGCCGAAAAAGTCGAACCAACGCGCCGTCACATAAAGGGAAAAAGGGGAATTATTCCGGGGAAACACCAGATCACCAAAGTTCTCAGCGCCTTCATCTCGGCATCCATAAAGGCATATAGGCCGCGCCTCGCGAAGGGGTCGTCCTCATCCGCCAGCATTTTGGCCATCTCCATTATCTTATCCGCCTCGTCCAATATCTCCAGCGCTATTTTCCTTTTCTCCTTCCTCTTTCCCTCCATGCCCATAAGGCCCTCCGGCCGCAAGATGATCGGCGGCCTCGTACGCCGGGGCGGAGGGGGGACACGCCGGCGGGAGGCGCAAGTGGAACCGAGGCGGCTGAGGAGGGAAGTACAAGTGGAACCGACACGCCGTGGGGGGTGTCGGCGAAGCGCCAAATATGGAACCAACGCGCCGAGCATACAATCGGCGGCAAAGGCAAATGGAACCGACAAGCCGCACCGTAGCTCGGCTAGAGATGAGCGTTGAGTATCGGCCGCGTTCCTCGCGAGACTGTAGGCCGCGCCGCGCGGGAGATCCCGGGTTCAGGGGAACCCGCCTAAAAATCCCGGCGGGCCCAATTCCTTATTACTCGATATACGTCCGGCTAGGGCAAATGTGGCTAGGGCTGAGGCCAATGCTAGGCCGGCATCTACCTCCCAGGCTGACGGCGGGCTGAGCGCCATGGTGAACGAGAATAGATAGCTTGCATTGAGGCCGAGCGCCATGTCTACTACGTTTATGACTGCTAGGGCCGATGCGGGCGCGCCGCTCCTGGAGCCCTCCGCGTAGATTGCCGTGATATATATGGTATACGCTACGCCGTATGTGAACACCAACAGAGGCGCGGCCGCGGTGGGAAGGTAGGGCAGAGCTGCCATGGGGGCGGCCGAAAGTACCGCGGAGTAGAGGAGCACCGCGCGTTTGTCCTTGGCCTTGTCGTATATACTGCCTAGAAAGCCTCCGAGGAGGCCGGACAACATAGACGCCGAGGTTATCGCCCCCGCCTCGGAGGCCTGGAGGCCTCTATAGTAGTGGAGCCACGCGGCGGCGAGGCTGTTGGCGGCGTAGACGGCGCCCCACAGCGGAAATGAGGCGAGGCCCAGCCAGATGGCCGAGGGGGATGGCCTAGCCCCGTGTTTGAAGCCGCCCTGCATTATCAGGGGAGGCGCCATCGCCGCCGCGGCTACGCCGGGAGCGGCCGCCGCGATCCTCCAGCCGAGCGGCTCCGCCACGTAGCCCCAGTAGTAGCCCAGGAAGGCGCCTATGTTGAACGACGCGTTGTACAGGCCGAGCGCTCTGCCCGCCTCGCGGGGCCTCAGCGCCACTAGGGCCGCGCCCGCCGTCGAGAAGAAAAGCCCGGCGCCGACGCCGGCCACTGTCCGCAGAGCCAAGGCGGCGCCCCACGTCGGGCTGGCCGCGGTCAGCGCGGACCCCAGGCCCAGCAGAAGCAGACCGAGCCCCGCGGTCCTCACGTCGCCTATCCTAGACCCCGCCAGACTCGCCGGGATCTGGGCGGCGGCCGCGCCCGCTATGAAGGCCGCAGGCAGAAAGCCCAGCTGGGCCTCGGACACGTGGAGATCCCTCGACATGGCCGGGAGAAGGGGCGATAGATAGAACCACAGGAGGGCGTACACGGCCCTCGACGCCAATATGTAGCTGAATAGCCTCACCGCAAGGCGAGGCGCGGACCCCTTTTAAATATAGGCGATGTGAAAAAGGCCTATTTCACCTGGAGAGCTTTTCCAGCTCTATCTGCGACGCCCTGGGCCCGAGGATCCCGACGTCTAGAAACACGGCCACCGCCATGGCGAAGACCACGGCGTACATGGCGAAGGCGCCGTACGACGCGAGCACCAGCGGGAGGAGGGACAGCCAGATGTAGTTGCCTAGGCGGCTCAACGAGTACTGGACGCCGTCGGCGAACGCCCTTATCCTGGTCGGGTACAGCTCGGCTCCGTACTGATGGAAGGCGTTGGAGAACACGTTGGCCAGGAGGCCAAATATAAAGCCGGTGGCCACGACCTGCGCCGGCGTCGTCGAGTAGCCGAAGGCCAGCCCGTCGATGCCCATCAACAACGCGATAAGCGCTACCTGCCACTTCCTGTCGAATTTAACGTTGTCTATCAAGAAGATCGATATCAATGAAGATAGGAGATACGATGTATATATCAACACAGAGTACTCGAGTGTCCTAACCAAAGTGAAGCCCTTGCTGTACAACACGGAGGGGGCTAGGCTCGCAAAGCCGTAGTACACGCCGGTCTGCAGGAACTCGAAGATCCACAACATTACGGTCCTCCGCATATACTCCTCGCTGAAAAGCTCGCCGAAAAGCCTGCCGAGAGGAATCCTCTCGGCCTTTACGACGGGCACCGGGGCCGGCGGCGGCAGCTGGCCCTTCTCCCTAACGGCGATTTCCTCCATCTCGGCCACGATCCTCTCGGCCTCAGCGGTTCTGCCCTTCACCTCGAGCCAGCGGGGGGACTCGGGTATCAGCAGACGGAACGGCAGTAGCAACAACACGCCGAGCCCGCCTATTATGAACAGCCACTGCCACCCGTAGAGCCCCAAGATCTGTCTGGGTATCAACAAATAGGCCAGCAGGGCCGACGCCAGAGGCGCGGTCCAGCTGATCGTGTAGGCGGTGGCGAGAGCCCTCCCTCTAATCTTGGCTGGGAAGAACTCGGAGATCATTATGTCGAGGACTAGCAGCGCCTCGGGCCCCACGCCCAGCCCCGCGACGAATCTCAACAGCCCGAGGACCTCCGGGCTCGGCGCAAAGGGAGTGGCGAGGTAGGCGGCGCTCATGAGGGCTAGGTTGAACAGAAGCGCAGTCCTTCTGCCCCACAGATCTCCTATCAACGTGAAGACTACGGCGCCCACGAAAGCCCCGAGGAACAGCGACGCGACTACGTAGTATACAGATGCCGTGAGGGAAATTCCGTAGTAATTCTGTACGGGAACTGTCACGAAGCCGCCTACGAATAGGTCGTATAGCTCGAAGAATTCGCCTATAGCTAGCAATATAATTAGGCGCGTATGGAATGAAGTCCATGGAATTCTTTCCAAACGGCCGGCTATTGTCGGCTGGTCCATGCATGGTATAATTTTTTATATATATCTATATCGTTGTAAAAAGTACGAAGAATATATGAGATTACATGTGCATAGAAATCGCCGGCGCCGTAGCCCTGTTGCGTCTCTCTTCCCCGGCCTGGACGACCGCCTCGGAGGCGTAGGTAGCGGGGCGTTCCGAGGCTGGGGACCGAGCGCCCGGCGACCGGAGACACGGCGGCTAGGACCAGGATCGGCGGCGCGCCTAAGGGCTCGCCGGCCTGCGGCTCGCGCGGCTGGACAGACATAGGCCAGCCCCGGAAGAGATCTGTACGATTTGCAGCCGATAGGCGGTATGGACTTTCGCAGGCAACGCGCCGTTTAGGCGCGACGGATCGCCCACAGCGGGCAGGATCTATATAAGGCTACGGCAATCGCCCCATATGCCCATGGACCTCGGCCTAGCCGTCACTGCGGCGGCTCTCGGCGCCGCGATCGCCTCCTATCTGGCGGCCCGTATGGGGTTTTCCCGCCTAGCTGAGGGGCTCAGCATCGAGCCGATGCCTCTATTCAACGCCGTGTCGATTCTGTTAGCTACGGCGATCTTTCTGGGCATGGAGACGCTGGCGTATAGCGTCTACGCTCTGTTTATTCTGACGGTCTTGTTTCTGGCGTTCGCCCTCGCCGGCCTTCTGATAGCACTCAGGCATTTGGTCGAGGAGTACTTCGCCGGGATAGCGGTCTCCAGGGTGCACGGCATCCATATAGGCGACTATCTGCAGGTGGGCAAGACGGCGGGCTACGTGGTCGCCATGAGGCCGACTGCCATGGTCGTCAGGGATTTCCGGCGTAACTTAGTGTATATACCATATACTAAATTAATACATGAAATATTTAATATTATTAAAGTAGAAGAGGGACATGAAATTAGGATATATATGTATATACCATATAAAATAGATATAAACAGACTTAGGGCTGAGCTCGGCTCGGTCGCCTCGGAATACGGCGTTGAGAATTTCAGGATCGACGTGGACCACATAGGGTACAGAGGCGTCGTGCTGGTCGCGCGGGGCATCCTGAGGGACCCTCGGAGGGAGGAGGAGATTCGCTACTCCCTACTTGACAGGGCGTACTCCCTTCTTGCGGCTACGGAGCAGAAGAAGGGCGCCGGCAAGGGCCCATAGGCCTATTATCCACAGCTCGCCGTATCTGACCAACGTGGATAGGAGCACGCCGGCCAGCGTGGTGATTACGCCGACTGCGCCGACCAGCGATATGCCCTTCACGGTCGGCGACCTCACGGCCCCGTAGAGGTCGCCGCGGCGCACAACTACTAGAAGCGATATGGACACCAACAGGTAGTTTATCAACGAGGATATCGCGTAGACGTCCACTATCAGATAGATCTCGCCAGGCACCAGCAGGGCGGAAGCTACGGCAGCCGACAGCACGAGGGAGACGTGCGGCGTTCTGAATCTTCTATGCACCTTGGAGAAGACTGCGGGTAGCAACTGCTCCTCGGCTAGCTTGTAGAGCAGGCGCGAAAAGGCGACGAAGCCGGCCAGTGCGGCCATTATCTGCACCACAGCCGTCACGACGCCGGCGGGAAGGACAAGCCACCTCCCGTAGGGCATCGACGCAGCTATCTGCACCACAGCCGTGGCCGGGTTTGAGGCCACGGCCGGATACGCCACGCTGTTCATCAACAGCGCTGTCAAGCCTACGCCGTATAGAGCCCCCAGGCCTGCGGCCAGCGCGGCCGCCCTAGGCACCTGCACCAGCGGCATCTCGGCCTCGCCGGCCAGCTGGCCTATTGCGTCCATGCCCGTGTAGCCTCTCGACGCGTAGGAGAGGCCGGCCCACACGTCGCTGGGAGGCACGTTGCCCCAGGAGAAGTAGGGAGGGGGTGTCCTCAGGCTCGCGGCGAGGCCCAGCAACACCGTCAGCACGCCGACCACGGCTATGTCCAGCAAGGCGATGGCTGTTGCGGCTCTGGCGGATTCCTTTATGCCTACTAACGTGATGGCGAAGAGGCCGAGCGCCACGAGGAACGACAGCGCTCTGGCCACCAGGTACGGCACGTCGACCCCGTAATAGGACAGCATGTTGGCCAGATAGAGGACGCCGTCCAGCGACCCGTAGGCCACCATTATAGCCTGGTCTAGGGCTAGGAGCCACGCGGAGAAGAAGCCGAAAGTTCTGCCCAAGGCGGTCTTGACGTAGAGGTAGGACCCGCCGGTCTCGGGAAACCGGGACCCCATCTCGCCATAGGCCAGCGCTATTGCTACCATCAAGGCCGTGCCGTAGAGGACGACCAGGAATGTGTACCTCCCCGCCTCGGCCGCTACAACTCCCAGAATGAAGTAGAAAGTCGACTGGCTGTCGGCGTGCACCAGCGAGTATATATCGAAGACGTTGAGCCTGCGCCTCAGCCAGTCTCTGCTCATGAGGAGAGATCTCTCAGCGCCCCGATAGCCCCCATGGCGATCAGGTAGTCGCCCTCCTGCGCCACGGCGTCGGGCGACGTGATGATCTCGTCGTCTCTCATCAAGGCGACCTTCACGCCATACGACTCCTCTATCTCCGCCAGGCCGCGGCCGAGCGGCTTGGAGTCCGCGGTCACGAACATCTCCAGAAGCCCGAAGTCGCCCCTAAGGGGAGTTATTTTGGTGTACTTCAAGTTGAGCACTCTGTAAAGCCTGCCGAGGACGCACCGCGACGTGCTCACGGCCGTGATGCCGTACTCCGTAGCCTCCTCCTCTGCCGCCTGGTTCCTCAACGTGACGATCACGCGCGGCACCCCCCTGGATCTGCACAGCTTTGCCAGAGATACGTTGAGCGAGTCGTTCGGCGAGATGAACAGGGCCGTCTCGACGTCCTCAAGGCATATCCCCTCTATTAGTTTCTCATAGGACTCCGATTTTATTGTATGTATATATACTGGATATTTAATAAATTCTTTACCTCTATATTCATTGGAAATTAGATGAATAATATATCCATTGTCCGCCAGCACCTCCACGACGAGCTTCGTCAAATCGTCGCCGCTGTCCAACACCAGCGCCTTTCTAGCCACGTCAAGTCATTAAGGCCCAAATATAAGCTAAGACGCTCTACGATCAGGGGGCCGCGTACCGAGGCGCCGCCCGGATATATGACCTATTATATGTAGATAAATAATGGTATTATTATAATTATGATAATAAGATATATTAGTAATAAATATATATTATTAATATATCTCTTAATAATTTTATAATATATAAAACTCCCTAGCGCTAACAATATCGCCGAGGCTACGGGAGGCGTCAAGGTCGATACGGTCGCCATAGTCAACGAGAGGCCTGTGGCGAACCGCGCCAGATTGGTGTAGCCTCTGTCCGTCAGCTTGATCCTCACGATCTTTCTGAGCACGGCCTCGCCCGCCATGGAGAGAAAATAGCTCAGAACCAGAATCGCTAGGAACGTCAACACGTAGTAGGCGCCGGGGTCTTGATAGGCCGGGGCGAAGTTCGCCGCTATCTTGGGCAGAAGCGCTGTCGACGACAGGAGCGAGAACAGGACTAGGTGCTCCCAGGGCGCGTGCGCCGCTATGGGGTCGCCCAAGAGCAGAACGAACTCCCCCTGCGTATGGGTTAGCCTTGAGCGTAACGGCTGGCGCCAGTTGCCGTAGCGCATCTTCATGAGCTTTACGAATAGGTCGTGCGATCTCAGCCCCATGTTCTTGAAGACGTAGACGTCTGCCTCGACCTCTAGAGCCCTCACCAAGACGAAGAGCCCATAGACCGTCGAGATGGCTAAGGCGACCGAGAACGCGTAGACGTAGGCCGGCGGCGGGCCCAGAGAGGCGTACGTCGCAGGCAGAGCCGCCACCTCTCCGTAGAGGATGGCGCCCACCGTCCATACCTTGGCCGGGTGCTTGAGCCTCGCGTGGGCCTCCTCGTGCAGTTCGACGAACCTCTCGAGGTCGGGATCCTCCCCGCCGCCCAGCACGACTAGGGAGACCCACCGCGTCAGCCCGCCGGTGGTGATGCCGTAGGGCCTCGCGCCGTGTGACTTGACCTTTATCAAATAGACCCCCCTCCCTACGCCGAACAGCTTCCCGGCGACCACCTCTAGGGAGAGGATCAAGGCCAAAAACGCGCCGGAGCCCGTGAAGACCAGCGCTAGGTACGGCACTAGGCCATCGTACGGCCTCACGGCGATCTTCTCCAGCAGGGGCGACAGGAAATGGGCTAACGACATCTGGAGATATAGGAGGGCCAGGCCGGACGGGACCAACGCCAACGACGCGATGGCGAGCAGCCTGCCCGTGTCGATCTTCACGGAAAACTCGATCTATCCTATTTTAGCCGATTCCGTGAATCTTTAAAAACGGACCTACACTTGAGGCTTATGTATAGGGATAAGGCTGTCGGCATAGCTCTGCTCGTCCTATCGGTGCTCGTGATAGTCGCCTATGCCTGGCTGGTCTTTTTGACCGAATACTCCATCGTGGTCTTGGAGGCCACTGCGTTCCTCGCCGTGGCGGCCGTATTCGGCATACTGGGCTGGGTGGGCTACGCCCTGGCGACCACCCCGCCCCCGAAGCCCATCGAGGAGATCGAAAAGGAGGTGGAGCAGGCGCTAAAGGAGATCGAGAGGCAGATGCAGGAACAGGATAAGGGGCAGGCCCAACAGCAGTAGCCTTCCATCGTCAGTTGGTCTCCATCCCGTGGGGTCTGCTGCCCGGAGCCCGGGGCTGGCTTCATCGCGGTGGGCCGCGGAGGATGGGGCGCCATCCGCGCACCTGCCCAGCCTTCCGCCGCGGGCTGATGCGCAGGCCGCGTCGGTCCCAGGGGGCTCGGGCCGAGGGCGCGCAGACAGGCACGAGGCGGCCTCTGTAGGCCATGCAGATATTCAGGCCCTACGTGGACTGGCATAAATCGGCGTGGGCTCTGGACGACAGGCGGCTGGGCAAACAGAGGGTGGAGGCCAAACAGGTTATTCTCGCCATCTTGAGGCGTATGGGCGTTCTGAACGACGGCAGGAGGGGCTGGCTAAACCACCCCATAGTGTTGATGTACTACAACGACGGACGTCCCTACCTCGACGACTTGGTGGGCTATTTCAACGCGACCGTCGCCGAGTGGAGGTCCAGAGGGTTCGCCAACAACATCTCGCTGGCCGACGTGGGGCCGTTGATCAGATCCGTAAGGGGGGCCGCCGGCACGCCGATAACGCACGTCCACGAGGTGGAGTATCGAAGGATTCTGCTCCTCAAGGAGCCTTGCCACTACTTGAGGCGGTTCAGCGGTGAGGAGCTCGAGGAGGTCTTCAACACGGAGCCCGTGCCCATCAAGGGCGTCAACACTTGGATATTCGACGTGTACGATTCCTACAGGCGCCTGATCGACGAGCTTAAATCGGGCAGGACCGTGTGCTCGTCTATCTTCCCGAAAGCGCCCTCTCGAGCTTCGCGAAGCATCGGGGGCAGAAGCCGGGCCCCTTGAGGTCTGTGTCCCCTATCGTGTTGCTGAAGTACATGACGCACCTAGGGTCGCCGCAGTGGCCCAGCCCGAAGGTGTGGCCCAGCTCGTGAGTGATCTCCTTGGCCAGCCTCAGCTCGAAGAGCTCGGCGGCGGACCTCAGCCTCTCGGTGAACACGACGGCCTTGTCGCCGTAGGCCACGCCGAAGACGAAGTTGAGGCCGGGCGCGTAGCCGTCGCCCTCGACCACGTATACGTACCTCCGCCATCTCCTCTCCGCCGGCTTTAATAGGTCCAGCAGCAGATCCGCCCTAATCTGCCCCCTGTCCTTGTCGTAGGCCTTCGCCTTGGCCTCGCCTAAATCGGCCCTCGTGACGGCCAGCCTCAACAGGCCTCTGAAGGACGACTCGACGGTCTCGACCACGCGGCGGCTTATGTCCACCTCCGTAAACAGGAGGACCTCGGCCACGTTTTAAATATGGGGCCAATTTATTTTATGCATAGAGTCCTCGAGGCGCTTTCGAGGAAGGCTGTGGTCGGCCACAGGGGCTTTCCCCGTAGGAGGCCCGAGAACACGATCGCCTCGTTCGTCGCGGCCGTGGAGGCGGGCGCGGATATTATCGAGATGGACGTGTGGAAGACCGCCGACGACGTGGTGGTGGTCATCCACGACGGCGCGGTGACGGCGCCGGACGGCGTCTTGAAGGTAAAGGAAGCGCGGTGGCGCGAGCTGTCCGGCTACAGGGTGGACGGGGAGCCTATTCCCACCCTGGAGGGCGCGCTACAGGCCGTGGCGGGGAGAGCCGGAGTGTTCGTTGAGGTCAAGGACCCAGAGGCGGCGGGGCTGGTCGGCGACGTGTTGAGGCGCGTCGGCGCCGCGTCGTGGACGGCCGTGATCAGCTTCCATGAGGAGGCTCTGGTCCCGCTTAAGGGCCTCGTCCCCCTCGGCTTGATCTACGCCAAGCCGCCGGGCAGAATAGCCGACGCGAGGAGGCTGGGCCTCGACTTGGTGCTACCCCATCATAGGCTCGCCACCGCCAGAGCTGTGGACTTCGCCCACAGGATGGGCCTTAAGGTCGTGGCCTGGACCGTCAACGATGGTCGGACCATGGAGGGGCTCTGGTCTCGGGGGGTCGACGGAATAGCCAGCGACGACGTAGAGCTCGCAGTATCCGTACGGAATAAATTTAACCGATAGGCTTTCTTAAGGCAAGTGCGCGGAGCGGGCTATTGGAGCTTAATACTGGCGGGGTCCCTGGCGGGCTTCATATGGGGCGCGAACCAAGTGGCTCTCTCGATATATTTAGTCAAGATAGGGCTGGATGCCGCGCAGATAGGGATCGTCTACGGCATATCCACCGCGGCGATGACGGCGGGATCTCTGCTGTGGGGCTATCTGGCCGATATATACGATAGAAGGCGCCTCTATTACGCGCTATCGATCGCATCGGCCGCCCTCACGGCCTCCATGGCGGCGGCCAAGCCCCTCGTTGTCGTCGCGTCCTACATATCTGCAAGTTTGTTGAACAGAGGAACTGTATACAGCGCGATTCTCGGCGACCACGCCAAGGCTAGAGGACTCTCTAACGAGGCCTTTTCGCTCTCCTCATCTCTCTCCTCGTTCTTCGCCGCACTGGGATCTCTCTCGACTTCCATAACGTCCGCGGGCATACCCGGCTTCCAGGCTCTCTTCTTGTTGGAGGGCCTGGTGATAGCGGCGTCTGCGGCTTTGATATCCCTATCGGAGCCCGCCGCGGCTATGGAGCGAGGCAGGCTTTTGCTCGATCTGAGGGCTTTGAAATCCTACTGGTTGCTAAAACGGCTCATCCCGGAGTCCTTGATAGGGCTCGGGGCCGGAGTCATAATACCTCTATTCTCTCTATGGTTTTATATCAAGTTCCACGTCTCCATGGGAAGCCTCGCGGCGTTCTACGCGGCGTCGGACCTGACGCTCGCCCTAGGGGCGGCGTCGGCGCCCTTGATAGCCAGGGCGTTGAGGAGCAGGATCAACGCCATAGTGGCGTTGCAGTCTCTGGCTACTGCATTGCTGGCATCGATGCCGTTCGTCGGCTCGGCCGAGATGGCCCTTACCCTCTTCGTAGCCAGAACGGCCTTAATGAACATGGCGAATCCCCTATTATCGGCCCTGATAAACGACCTGGTCCCCCAGGAGGAGCGCGGCAGAGTCTTCGGCCTGTGGAACACGCTCAGCAGCGTGCCCAGAGCCTTGGGGCCCGCCGTAGGGGGCTACCTCATGGGCTCGGGCATGGTCGACGCACCGTTGTTCATAACGGCAGGGCTCTACGCCGTTGCCGTGGCTCTGTTCAAGATACTTCTGGGCCAGGCCGAGTCCAAGCTAGCGCGCGGCTAGAAACGCCAGCAGCTCGCCCGCGTCCACTCCGCACTTGGCCCGCCTCAAGAACTCCTCCGGATCCCTCAACGCGTCTTCAAGCGATGCGACCACGTCGGCGTCGGCCGGCGGATTGGGCCCTATATGTATTTTGAAACCAAGCTTGGCATCTCTAAAGCCTTCTATCACCACCAGGTCTGCGTCTATGCGGCTGAGCGGCAATCTGTCGGAATACACTGCCCACACGCCGCCGCCCCTCAGAGCGACCACGTCGGCCCCGGCGGCCCTCATCCTGTAGCTGTCCTTGTCCGGCACGTCGGGGACGTGGTGGCTCTGCTTGACGGCGACCACCCTATATCCCAGGGACCTAGCGAGGGATATGATCCTCTCGGCCAGCGCCGTCTTGCCCACGTCCTTATTGCCAGTTATCTGTACTACGCAAACCACCTCCCCAAGTCTCTGGGATCTCTGTAGAGCAACATCAGGACCTTATCGCCCCTCTTGGCGCCTCCCGGCGGTATGACCAGAATCCCCGACGCGTCGGGATCCGTGAACGAGTGGTGCCTCGTCCTCAGCGGCGTCGCCACGATCTCGCCGTCTCTATACTCGGCCTTGGCCCTCACGAACTGGGCCAGCTCGCCGGCTACGTCCGCCGCCAGCGTCGCGTAGACCCAGCCGCTGCCGGGCCCCGCGGTCACGTTGGCCATCCGCCTCATCACCGGCTCGACTATACGTATGGCGCCGTGCAACGCGCTGATCGGATATCCCGAGAGGCCGAAGACGACCTTGCCGTTCACGAACGCCACCGAGGTGGGGCGGCCCGGCTTCATCCTAAAGCCTCTAATGCCGGCGAAGCCCAGCTTGTAGAAATGGTCGATCTCGCTGGGGCCCGCCCCTCCCGTTATGATGACCGCGTCCACCCGCTGTAGCGCCTCCTCGACGGCCTTTCTGAGCGCCTCGTTGTCGTCTCCCATGACCCTCCTATCGGCCAGCTCCACATACGGCATGTAGTTGCGGATATACCACTCAACCAGGGATCCAGTCGACTCGACGACTTTGCCCCTCAGCACAAGCTCCGCGGCCTCGTCGGGATCTATGGGCGGTTTTATCAGCTCGTCCCCCGTGGAGAAAATCGCTACCTTGGGCCTTCTGTAGACCTTGACCTTGGTGATGCCGACGTCTAGGAGGGCCACCACGTCGAACACGGTGAGCACCTGCCCCCTCCTGACGAGGACAGCGCCCTTGGGAGCATATGCGCCCGGAGGGTCGACGTTATCGTAGGCGTTGTACCTGCGCGCCACCGAGATCTTGTCGCCCCTCCTCTGCACCGCCTCCTCCGGCACCACCGCGTCGGCCCCCTCGGGGAGGAAGGCGCCGACCGTCACGTAGTAGGCCTCGCCGCGCCCCACGCTCGCCTCTCTGTACTGGCCCACCAATATGGAGCCTACCACCGTGAACTCGCCCGGAGTCTCCGCCGAGTTCACGGCATATCCGTCGTAGGCCGCCCTAGGCCTGGGCGGATAGTCGTGCGGCATAACCACGTCCCTCGCCGCAACGAAGCCGGCGGCGTCCCACGTCGGGATCGACAAGGCCTCCTCGATGGGCTTTATCTGCGACAAGAACTCCGGTATTTTGGATAGAGGCGACGGCCTCTCCAAATAGCGCATATACCTAGAGCCCGGTTAACAATATATTTATTGCGGCCCGCCGGGGCTAGACGCGCCTCGCTATAACCATCGCGTGCGCCACGTCGTAAGGCTCCAGATGCACCGTATCGAGGACTTCATATCCCCGCTCCTTCAGCGCGTTTATCTCCTGCTTGAACGTCTCCGACGGCTCCTTCGTCACGTCTATGCTCATGGCCTTGATGACCAGCATCACGTGGCCGCCCTTCTTGAGGAAATAGTCGGCGTTGTCGGCCAAGATCTTCGCCTGCACCGGCTGCGCTATATCTATATACACCACGTCGACGCCCTTGATGTAATGGGCGTATTGAAACGGAAACCTGGCGTCGCCGAGTATAGGGACCACGTTCCTCCTACCCTGGTCGACAAGCTTCTCCATAAACTCCCTGAAAACCCTCGGCGAGAACTCAACCGAGTAGATAAGCCCCCTCTCGCCCACTATATCGCTCACATGGCTCGGCGTCGTCCCCGAGGCGGCGCCTAGGTAGAGCATATGCGTGCCCTCCTGTATCGGGACGTACTTAAGCCCGTTAAGTATCGCAGCGGCCAGCTTGGACCTATAGGGGTTCCACTCTCTATACTCCACGTCCCCCCACTTGATGAGCCTCTCGCCGTACACCCTCCTGCCAGGCGTCAAGTTCCTCGTCGCCAGCCTCTCGGAGCCGTCCTCGAACTTGGCCACGTAGACCCCTGCGAACCTCTCGTGAGGCCTCACGTCGACAACTTCAATGGACATGCCCTACACCTCCCCCATGCTTTTATTCTTTCCTCGATGGCTTTTTCGCCGAGGGCTTCCTAGGCGGAGGCCCCGGCCTCCTCTCGGGAGCTCTGGCTGGCTTGACGGCCGGCGCTCTGGGCGGCGGCTTGGCGTAGAGGGTCTTTATCTCCTGGATGCGGGCAAGTAGATCCTCTTTTAACTTAACAGCGATGAAATTGCCCGTGAAGGCGTCCGCCTTGGCGGCTATGGCCAGCTTGGCGGCGAGGGCCCTCGCTATCTTGCCGCGTTGCCATCTGGGCGCGCGGAATATCTCTGGGTATTGGAATATCACGCCGTGTTTCGGCGGCCTGCCGCCGGTGCGGAGGGCTCTGAATAGAGCCTTCTCTGCGCCTAGCACCTGCACAGTGGATGCGGGCAACATGGCGAGGCGGGAGAGGCCGCCGGCCAGCTTTATGAGCCTCGCGCCGAGGAGCGAGCCGACGAGCTCCCTTATGTTTGGCGCCACATCTTTCATGGCTTCATCTATATATTCTGACAATTTATTTCTATAGTCGTCAAGCCTTAAATATATATCTGCGTAGGTCCTTATCTGGTCGAGATCCCACTCGGACATATCGGCGCCTATGCTCTTCTTAGCGGCTTCGGCTATCCTCTTCGCCCTATCCTCGGGCGCTCCCTTCAGGACGTCCCTAACTGCGTCGAGCGAGTAACGGGACCTATGGCCTATGTTCTTGACCAACAGAACGTACTCCCTGTTGTCCCTAACCAGCTCCTCGAGCTCTGGGAAGTGAATGCCGTACCACTCCCTGATGCGCGACGCTATTAGGTTCAACGTCTTGTCTATATCGTCGACGGTGCTTATGGACTGCGCTATGAAGAGATCGCGCTTCTCGACAGCCTGCCTTAGCTTCCTCCTGGTGATCAAGTCGGAGACCTCTAGTAGCAACGAGCTGTATTCCTCCCTGCCGACGCCCAGACCGGGCAGATAGACGTCCCAGAACCTACGCCTAAACTCAGACACCACTTGGTCAGGCGATTCGCTCACCACCTCGACGCCCTGCAGAACCGCCGAAAGTCTCCTGGCCAGCTCGGGATCCTCAAGGGCTATCTTGTCCCCCCTACCCCTAAGCCTGTTAGCAAGCTCGAGGAGCTCAGGCACCGGCGACGACTTCTCCAACTCGGCCAGCCTGTCGGCTATTACCTCGGCCTTCCTCTCGAAAAGGATTTTATCTACGACGTCCCCCCGGTCGTCCAGGGCTATCAAGCCCAGAATATCCGCCGCTATGTGTATCGTCATCGGAGACAACTAGCAGAGGCCTTAATTAATATTGCGCCGGAGGGCCGCAGGTGTTACTTCCAACTACGCTGGGGCGGGAGCCGCCTCCGAGGCGGGAGGGGCGTCAGTTTCCACCTGCTATCTCCTTCAGCGCCCTCGCGACGTCCCCCGAATCTATCCTCCCTCTGTACCTCCTCATGGCCTCCCTCAACGCCTTGTCCGGGCCGACCTCCTTGACCAACCCCTCTACCACCCTCTTGACCTCCTCGTACGGCATCTTCACGAGGCCTAGGCGCTTCGCCGCGTCCAGGGCGCTCTCGCCCTCCTTCAACGACCTCAGGATTTCCTCCACGGCCTCCTTGGTTATGGTCCCTCTGTCCAGCTCGGCGAGCACGGACTCTATCTTCTCGGGCGTGACGTCGACGCCCTCCCTGGCCAGGGCCCTGGCCGTATTCAGCAAGAGGCTGGCTATCTGGGTCGGCGGCACGCGCTTGTATTTATGTACGAAGTCGTCGAAGTAGTCAAGCCACGGCGATTTGACGAGCCTCAGGGCCATGTCCTTGTTCACGCCGAGCGACACGATCTTCTCGATCTCGGCCTCCAGGCTCCGCGACGCTATCTCCTCGGCTTTCTTCTCTATCTCTATGGTTATTCTGACGGGCGGGAGGTCCGTCTCGGGGTACATCCTCGCCGCGCCGGGCCTCGGCCTCATGAACCTCGTCGTGCCGTCGGGATTCGCCGCTCTGGTCTCCTCGGGGACCCCCTCGAAGGCCTGCCTCAGCCTCTGCGCCACCACGTCCACGGCCTCGGCCACCTCCCTGGGGTCCAACCCCGAGAGGAGTATAAAGGAGTTTGTCCCCAGCCTCTGCTCCACGGCCCTAACCTCGTCGGAGGTTATCCCGTAGCCCGGAAGCTCGTCCGAATGCATCAAGCCGCCCAGCTCGGTCCAAGCCCTCACGTAGTCGGCCAGCTCCGTCCCGAGGCGGCGGCCGGGCTGGACCTCGAAGCCGAGCAGCTTCTGGAAGCCGGGCGCCTTCACCGCGTAGACGACTCCCCCCGCGTCGAGGACCCTCCTCAAGACCTTGGACTTGGTGTCTCTAAAGACGTCCGTGACGTCTAGGTGGCCGCCCTCGGGCGGCTGCGCGCCTCTGTTTCTTAGTTCATCCCTTATCCTGAGGAGGTTCAGCTGCCTCAATACCTCGTACTCCACGACCTTGGGTATCAGCTCCAGCTTGGGTACGCCCTTGATCTCGGTCTTGGCGCCTCCCGCTATGGAGACGTTGACGTCTTGCCTCACGGTCCCGAGGCCTCTCTTCGCCCTGCCCGTCACCTTGACGCCGTACCCTATTATCCAAGCCACCTCCTCGATCTGCTGCGGCTCGTACTCCATGGGCGATGTCGATATCTCCACGAGCGGTATGCCCAGCCTGTCCAGCCTGTAGTAGACGTATTTGCCCTCCTCCTTCATCTTCCTCGCCGCGTCCTCCTCCAGGGCTATCGTATCCACGGCGATTTCGTATCCCAACACCTTCGTCCGGCCGTCGTGCGCCACCAGCATGGTGCGCTGGAAGCCCGAGGTGTTGGAGCCGTCGACCACCGTCTTCCTCATCACGTAGATCTCGTCGTAGAGCTTGGCGTTGAACATCTTGGCCACCGCCACGGCGGCCGCGAGGGCCTCCTCGTCTGGCAGATGCGGCGGCTCTTCGTCCAGCTCGACCAGGCACGTCGTGTCGCGGTACCCCTCGTAGACGAAGACGCGCCTCTTCCTAACCTCCCAGACGGCCGCCGGATCCACGGACCCAAGCTCGCTGAGGGCTACGTAGAGCCTTCTGGACACTCTGAAGTGCGGCTCGTCGTCGCGCAGAACCGGCGGGCATCCGCAGAAGAGCTTCCTGCTGGTGTTTAGCTGTATGTGAATCTCCAAGCCAGTCTTGAGGCCCAACGCTCTGTAGTCCACAGTCCCCTGCAAAGACTATATATAAAAACGCCGATGCCGAGCCGCGTCCGCGGAGGCCGTTGAGCCGCTTTACGAAATATATCCAAGGCCGGCGGTCTCCGGAATAGGACAGAGCTAAAATAGCTCCATAGATCGACGTGTGTGCGTAGCAGGAGGAAGAGGCTCGGCCAGCACTTTCTGAGGGACGTGTCGATCGCGGAATACATAGCGGGCCTCGTGCCCGGCGGCCTGGACGTGATCGAGGTGGGGCCCGGCAGGGGGATCCTCACCATCCCCCTCGCCCAGAAGTCTAGAGTGGTGTACGCCATAGAGGTGGATCCGGCCCTCGCAGATGCGCTGAGGCGGACGGCTCCGCCCAACGTGGTGGTCATCGAGGGCGACGCGCTGGAGCTGGAATGGCCCAAGGCGGACTTCTTCGTCTCCAACGTCCCCTACTCCATCACCTCCCCCCTCCTCTTGAGGCTCGCCGAGAGCGAGCTACCGGCGGTTGTGACCGTGCAGAGGGAAGTCGCCGAGCGCCTAGCCGCGAGGCCCGGCGACGAGAACTACGGCCGCCTCACCGTGGCGATCCAATGCCGCTACCAGGTGGAGGTGCTCCGGGTCGTGCCGCCCCGGGCCTTCGAGCCGCCGCCGAGGGTATACTCGGCGGTGGTCCGCCTCACGCCCAGGAGCCCTTGTGTGGACGACTTCGAGGGCTTCCAGCGGTTTACGGCATGGCTCTTCTCCGCCCGGCGGAAGACGTTGCGGCGGCTGAAGCTGGCGGATTCCGAGAGGCGAGTCTATCAGCTATCCCCGGAGGAGATAGCGCAACTCTACAGCTCGAGGAAGGCTTTTTAATTTCCCGCGCCGCGGTGCCGTGCCTCTTCTCAAGCTGGTTTTCCTCGGCACGGGAGGGGCCGTCCCCAGGTCCGATAGGAGGATGCCGGGGATATATCTAGAGGATTGGGAGGGGCATCGCGTGCTTCTCGACGCAGGCGAGGGCGTCCAGTACGCGTTGATGGCCAACGGCATCTCGCCGGCGTCGCTGAACTACGTGGCCATTACCCATGGACATGAGGACCACGTCCTGGGGTTGCCGGGTCTGTTGAGCACCGCCAAGATGGCCGGGAAGGCTCTGAGGGTTTTGGCTCCGCCGAGGCTGGCGGCGGCGTTGGCCAAGGGCGGCGTCGACAGCTCGACGTCGATCTCGGACAGACACATGAGCGTTAGGTGCGTGGAGGTCTGCCACACCGTCGAGACCTGCGGCTGGCTCTTCGAGTGGGACATCGGGTTTAAGCTGGATCTTTCCAAGGTCGCGGGGTTCCCCAGACAAGCTCTGACCAAGCTCATCAAGGGCGAGCCCGTGGAGATAGGGGGAAGGATCGTGAGGCCGGAGGACGTGGCGGAGCCCGGCCACAACAGGTGGAGGAGGCTTTTCTACACAGGCGACACGGGGCCCTGCCCCAAGGCCCTGGCGGCGGTGGGCTGGACCGACGTGTTGATACACGAGGCCACGTTCGCCGATGACGTGGATCCCGCCAAGGCCCACGAGGAGGGCCACTCGACCGTCCTCGACGCGGTGGAGGCCGCGAAGGTCCTGGGAGCGCGGTTGCTGGTGTTGACGCACATAAGCGCCAGATACGACGACCTGGGGCGCCATAGGGCCCTCGCGGCGGCGTATAGATACGCCGTGGTGCCTGAGGACGGCGACTGGATCTTCGTCAAGCTCTAGCCCCTCGACACCAGCCAACGGCCGAGCGTCTCGGCCACGACCACCTCGGCGAAGTCGGCCAGAACCCGCGAGTCCTCCAGCCGCTCGAACACCGTTATCGCGAGGGCCGTGTCGAAGCTCCTCCGCCTGAGGGGCAATAGATAGGCGTCAGCCGCCAGAAGATCTACGTCGAGACCTCTGGCCGCCGCCTTCCTCAACATGCCCAGCGATATGTCCACGCACAGGACGTATCGAGGCGACAGAAGCCCTACTCCTATACCGGTGCCGCAGCCCACGTCGACGATCCTAGACCCGCTCACGTAGGCCAGCGCCTTTAGGTACTTGACCGTCTGCTCCTGCCCGTAGAGCTCGTCGTATACGTCGGCCAGCTTGTCGTAATATTCCGCTAGGCGCTCCACGTAATATCGGGGGTTTTGAAGTTTTTGTGGCGGCGAGCCGGGCGGCCGCAGTCACCTTGTGATTACTAGGTCCTTCATCTCCTGCAACGTCTTTGCCCCAGGCCCCTGGAAGAAGGCGCGCACCGGCTCCAGGGCCCTTATTAAGGCCTCCGCCGCCGCGTTCTTCAAGTCGGCGGGGTGTATTTGGCCGGCCGCGTAGGCCCTCTCCAGCTCCTCGTAGCTGAGGAACTCCAGAGGTCCGCCATATTTAGCCGGTCTCTCCAGCACGAAGGGCTCCTTCCTCTCCTCCCGGAAGGCGGATATCCGGATCAGCTCAAGCACAGGGTTGTACTCCACCTCGCGGGGCGGGCAGTAGGCCTTGGAGATCTTCTGCCGTATCTCGTCGGGGCTGTCGTGGACGAATATGGCGCTCTGCGGGATGCTCTTCGACATCTTCATCTCGCTGAGCTCCTCCCTGCTCTTAGGCCTCTCGGATATGTTGAGGGCGGGCAGGAGCTTGTGGTGGAGGGCCACCGGCTTTATCCTCCTGCCGTCCACCGTCAGAGGGTAGAACTTCACCTTAAGCGCGACCTCCCTGGCGAGGATGTGCGCCCTCCTCTGGTCGATGCCGCCGTGCGGTATATGGGCGCCCAGCGCGAAGACGTCGGCTACTTGCAACGGCGGATATACCAAGTAGGCGAGCGGTATGGATTCGCCCATCTTCCTGCCCAGTATGGTCAAGCTGTGGCGCACATCGGAGAGGGTCAGATTCCTCACTATATCCATGAGGAGAAACCAATACTCGTCGTTATTGTGGTAGAGCTCCGAGCCGAGGACGAACCTAACCCCGTCGGGATCTCCCCCCATGGCCTCGATTATCTTCCTGAAGGCCGCCGTGTAGTAAGATGCGGCCACGCGTCTGATCAGATCCAAATCGCCCCCAAGCTTGTTGTTGAGCCAGGAGTGGATATCCGCCAGGAATATGGTGGGCCTCACGCCGGCCCTCTGCAGATCCGCCACCTTGGCCATGCTGACGAGGCCCGTGCCTATATGGATATAGCCCGATATCTCGAAGCCTATATAGTGGTTAAGCCTGTACCCCGACTCCAGGAGGCCTCTGAGCTCGTCCAAGGTGAGCACCTCCTCGGCTGGGTATCTGGTTATCAGCCTCAGCCTCTCCTCTACGTCCATGGCCGTGGTAGGAAGCCATATTTTTGTATTTGTTCGCAGACGCGATGGCGCAGCGGCGCCCCGTCAAGGACGTCATAATAGCGAGAGGCCATCCCAATATCTCTGCCAGCAATCGGCGGACGCTCGAAATAACTAAAGACCCCTACGTCACGCGGAGAGGCGACTGTATAATCGCCTGCTGCGCCGACAAGGCGGGGCCCGAGCTGGCCGGAGATCTGCTGGAGGCCTTGATGAGACCGGGGACCGTAAGAATCGTCGTGGAGGCCGGAGGGATGGGGTACGCAATCACGGGGAGGACTCCGCTGGCCGTGCCCACAAGCCCCTACAGGCTTGTCGTCAGGAGGAGCGGCCATGTGGACGACTCAACTCTGGCGGTGGGGGCGGACGGGGCGGCGGCCGATCTGCCCAGAGGTCTCGTGTCGAGGCTGAGGGACGGGGTGGTGGTCAGGGTCGAGGTCGAGGTGAGGCCCGACGGCCCGACGTAATACGATTTAAAAGCCGCCGGATAGTCCAGCAGTATGGACATCAGGGGGCTTTTGGTGAGGAAGTCGTTCCATGTAGCTGGCGCCGTCCTCTTGGCCGTCCCCCTCTTCGCCAGGATCGAGCCGGCGGTGTACTACGCCGCCCTGGCCCTAGCCGCCGGCTTTCTATACTCTATACAGGTCAAACGGCCGCAGATACTCCTCGACCTAAGGCGGGACGTCTTCAAGAGCCTGGAGGACGTCTTCGCGAGCTTGGATAAATTGGTGCCCGTGGGGCGGGCGGATCTGAAGGTGCAGTACGACGCCTTGTTGGGCTCCATAGAGAGGGCCATAGAGGCCGCCGAGAGGGACTACGAGAAACGCGGCGGCTATCTGGGCCTCTTGATGGGGGCTGTGGGCGTCCTCATATCCTACGACATCTTCGGCCCGGTGGGGCTTCTGCCGGCCGTGGTGGGCCTCGCAGTCTACGACAGCTTCTCGGCGCTGGTCGGATCCGCTCTAGGCAGACATAGGCTGCCGGCCGTCGACGCCACGGTTGAGGGGATGCTCGGCGGCGCCGTGCCCACCCTGGCCGTATTCATCGCGGCGGGCTACGGGCCTCTGACCTCGCTGGTGATAACCGCATTTGTGGCTGTGGCCGAGGCCTACGGCGTAGAGGACAATCTGGCCATACCTCTGGCGGCGGCCGCCGCGGCCTACATGATGTTGCACGTATGGCGGACGCCTATCTGACGAAATAGAAGCCCTTGGCCTTGACGCCGAATCTCCTAGCCGCCTTGGCCAACGCCGCGTCGTCGGTCAGAAGGACGCAGCCCGTCTCGAGGGCAAGCGCCAATGCCGAGAGGTCGGCCCCGCTGAGGCCGGACGCCTTCTTGGCCAGCTCCTCTATCCTCCTCTCGTCGACGTCGACGATCTCCACGCCGAGGATCTCCAGCGCGACTTGCGCCCGGGGGTCCCTAAGCTCCTCGAGGATCTGTCTGGTCGTCAGGAGACGGCCTTGAAAGGCCCTCATATCCCGCCCGTGGAAAAAAGCGCTGGCGTCCAGGACGTAACAGCTCATGGCGACAAGAGCCTGGAAAGCACTCTGTCGTAGTAGTCGTACTCGCCGAAGACGGCCAGCCTCAGCCGCCTCGCGCCTCTACGTATAGAGAACGATCTGCCGCGAAGCCCGCCGTAGCCGTCGCAGGTCAGCTCGGCCTCCTGGGCCGTCGATATCTCGAGGGGTTCCTGCGGCACCACCAGCGGCCTTAGGTAGAGGGTGTAGGGAACTATGAAGGATATGACGAAGGCCTCCAGCCTGTAGTCCACCACGGGGCCCCATGCCGACACGGCGTAGCCGGGCGACCCTTGGGGCGTGGAGACTATGACGCCGTCGGCGCGGCCGCTTATTATCGGCGCGGCGCCCGTGATCCTGAAGGACAACAGCTTCCTATAGTCGACGTTGCGGATCACCACCTCGTTAACAGCGGTGCAACCGCCTGCGTCTATCGTCGGCAACTCCACCACGTTCATATCCCTCGCGAGGACCCTCCTCGCGATCTCCTCGAGGGCCATCTCGCCGATCCTCGTAGTTCTATAGAAGTTTATACGCCCACCCCCTATGTGGACGATCAAGGAGTCCAGCACGCAGGGATGCTTGTGGATGGCCTCCAGGAGCGTGCCGTCGCCCCCCACGACTATGGTCAAGTCGGGCCGATCCGCCGAGCAGTCCAGCTCCGAGGCGCCCAGCAACGACCTCAGCCTTTTAGCTATGTCGGCCAAATCGCCGCGGTAGACGACAGCTATCACGGAAGACTAGACACTTATTATAATAACGAAGTCCCAGTATTCTCCGGCCCGTGGGCTCGCCTTGCCGTCTCCTCGAAGCCGATGTCGTTAGCACAGAGCGCCTCGCGCCGCGTGAAATCGACGACTCCGTGCGGAAAGCCGCTGGAGGTCGGCGCCTTCGGCCGGCGGCCATGGGATAGAGATACGAACGGAGACGGCCAGGCCGATATCGGATCGAACGCGCCGAACTTAGACAGCCATGGAGCCGACACGCCGCACAGCCGACATGCAGAATTGGCTACATCCGGTTGGACTAGACAGAAACCGGAAAGAGCCAGTGGATGCGGGGGGTGGGATTTGTGGGCGGCGTCGCCTGAACCCACGTAGGCCTACGCCACAGGGTCTTGAGCCTGGCCTGGGGGCTTTCTGCCCCCATCCTGCCCCTTTGACCTGGCTCGGGCACCCCCGCCGATAGTCCATACCGCATGCGCATAAAAGTTTTTCCCGCCGGGGCAAAAATTAAATACCGCTGGGCTGGAGGTAACAGCCGGGGTGGCCGAGCGGCCCAAGGCGCGGGCCTGGAGTAGGCCAGAGAGTCCGTCCCCGCAAGGGGGCGTGGGTTCAGGCCGAGCCGCCCAGAAATCCCACCCCCGGCGTCCATCGACTCTTTCTGGTTTCTGTCTAAACTGGACATAGCCAATTCCGTATGTCGGCTGTTGTTGGTTCTACGTATCGGTTAACCTCGTATTAATATCGGCTAATAGATGTCGTCTTCGAGGAGGAGGCGATCGGGAGGAAAAAGGGGGATGCCTCCTTAGGATCTTTTCGGCGATCTCCCTCTGCCTCGGCGTGCCGTTCTTCACCTTTTCGGTGAGGTAGAGCGCTATGGTTTTTCTGACGGTCTCGTCCTCTTCTGCAAGCTTTAGGAGGTCTGCCGTGGCGACATACACCACGTAGTTGGGGCCAGATCTCGCCACGTTAGGCCTAAGCCCCGCCGCCTTGAGCTTGTCAGCAACCTCTAGCGCCTTCCCGACATCGCGAGTGAAGTATTTAGCGACGAGAGCCGCCTCTGCCGCTCACCAGTTCGAGATTACATCACGATGCCTTCCACAGTTATGCTCTTCTTATTCTGCTTGAAGGCGGCTCTAAAGCCGTCGTCCGCTAGCTTTATGTAGATCCACTTATGGGCCTTCAGAAGGTCGAGCAGTCCGCCGTATGCGCCGGCCGACTCCCTAAGTCTCTCAAACGCCTTCTTGCCGGTGGCGACTAGGGCCTCGTATTTGCCTGTTTTTGTGCCTAATCTGCAAGGCTCCTTACTTGTAACCACTAGCTCGTACTTTCCACGTAGAACCCTCTCTCGCCTGGCGTCCCCATCTCCCAGCCACATGGTGAGCAAAGACGTCCACTCTCCGTGTCCGAAATGGCTTACGACCAGATCTGTGGCCTCCGCCTTGCTCCACTTCTGTCTCCAACTCTTCGCCTTGATATATATGTGCACGCTTGCCCCCTCGCGCGTCAAGTTGACTGAATCGACGCGTATGTAAAGCTCTCCATATCTCGCCGCAACCCAAGCGAACACCTGCCAAGGCTGTGTGGTATCCATGTTAGGTCGGCCGCCCATATTGCCCTCATCGCCCGCTCTCCAGCCCAGCTGGAGCAACTCAAGCCTCTCACGCGGAAGCTTCAGCAGATCGGGAAAACGCGCCAAGGCGCCTACGCCGCGGATTGGAATACGTGGAGTGAAGTCCCCTCTTACATACATCCACGTCCCGTCTGGGCTGTTTCTCTCTACCCTGTATGTGCCCTCGACAATGGCGTTGTTCAGCGTCGTCAGCTTCTCTTTCGTCTGCATCCACGCCTCCCGCAGTAGTCGCGTCAGCGTTTCCCGGAAGTTTAGAAGCGCCCTCCCCTCCTCCGAAAGCTGAAACGTCTCGGCGATCCTCTGCGTTGCGTATTCGACGTACAGCATCCAGCCCGGAAACACCCAGTCAATAGCCCCCCGCAGAACGCCGCGTCTAGACACCTGCTCAAGCACTTCTTCAATAGTGGGCGGCTTCTTGACGCTAAGCGCGAGCTCTAGACGTTGTTTAATTTATTTACTAACTCCATAACACGCTAAACGCCGCGGCGTATGTTGAATTGCAAGCCTCTCTATGCCTCCTCTTACAGTTGTTCACTATATATGTTATTCTTCCCTAAAGACCTACAGCCCTTTGTAGGCCTGTCAATCCGTGGAGACATTTCTCCATGCCGCGTTTCGATAAACCCTTACAGGTACAGACCCACAGGTATATTTGTGCCTGTGAGGAAATACCTGTTGGGAGAGTAGAAATAGGGAAAACGTAGCGGCGGGTGTCCGCTTATAAATAGCGGCTTTGGGGCGGGGAGAGGTCGGGAAGGTCAGTAGACCACGCCGTATCCAGTGACGCTTATCTCCGAGAGGCGCCTTGCAGAGTCCCACAAATCCGCCGCCGCGCGCCGGTTCCGGCTAAGGGAAAAACGGCGGGTTGGGGGCTGGGATACGCCTCGTACGCCGTAGCGTAGCCTATGTGTTGTTTGAAAACGACCCAACGGTTAAGCGCCGTTGCGTACTCGTTGAGCCTCTCTAAAAGCCTCATACAAGTCTTTTGGCGGCGGCCCGTCCAGCCGCCAATCCATCTTCATGATAATATTTTGCTCATCATAGCTCCACTCCATGTATGCCAAGTCGTCGCCTCTGCTGGCGCAAAACGCATCCTCCATGGCAAGGTGTATTAAGCGACTCCAGAAGTCGCAGAGGAGGCGACAAGGCGCTTCGCAGAGGCGGTCGAGGGGGCAAAAGGATAGAACCGAGGAGATGGACAAATACGATCTGGAGATCTTAGTCAGCGCATTGGCGAAGGGAGAAGACGCGGCATGGGGTCTGGTCTTTCGTCGTGCTGAAACATTGAATCTGGGGGAAGCGGTATGAGCGTTGCGTCAGGAGACGCCGCTCCGCGGGGGAGCGCTTGAGGCGCATAACGGCGCAAGCCGTCGAAGGGAAACTTGTTGCATATCCTGAGCGCCGAAAATGTGGAGAGAGGTCGCGACCGGATTGCCGCCGAAATCTACAGAGGCCCGGTCCCACCCATCGTGAGAGATGCGGTGAGAAGACTCGCTTATTTCCGCCTGGAGTTTCTCTGGGCCCTGGACATCAACGCCCTCCTGGAGAACCTGAGGCGGCCCTTGCCGCGCGTGGGCATCTACGTGAACCCGCACCACGTCGACCTAGTTGCCGAGTCGTTTCAGGCGATAAATGTAGAGGAGGGGGGGCTTCGTCGCCGGCATACCCCCCACGGGAGACAGCGTGAGACTCTACGACGAATACAATATTATTGACATCGGGCCCGGCCCCGAGGAGACGGTGAGGGAGTTCGACCTGGCGCTCCGCTCAGTCCTCGCGGCCTACCCAAGGGAGAACCATGTCCCCGCCCTGGCCACGGCTGGTCTCATAATCGCGCAAAACCTGGCCCCCGCTTTCTGGAGGCACCGTCCCCATTTCCCCGTCCCCGTCGTGATTGTCCACTGCAAGACGGGCTTGGGCAAGTCCAAACTCATAGAACTTGTGATCGTACCGGCAATATTAACCATAGAGGGGCTTAAGCGCCTGGAAGAGGTGAGGCGGCAGTTGCCTTCTGACGAACTAGCCTCCTACATCCTGCCAATCGTGCTCTGGGACGTCGCGGTGAAGACACCTGAGCAAGGCTGAAGTTCGCCTCTGCGTACGCCAACTACCTACTCCCCTTGGCCACTGCGCCGTGGGGGCGCCGATTCAGCTACACGCGCCGCGCTACGGCTTGGGCAAGCCTATTGCATTCATACGGCTGAGGGCTGTGACAATACCAACGACCCATCTGCAGGCATAATCAGACGGATGGCGGAGTCGCAGTCTGCGGAGGGCGCAGTGGAGAGGCGCGTCGTGGTCGCAAGCTGAGAGCCAGCGCCTCTCAAGGCCGAAAACTTAGACAAAATCTACACGCCAAAATACAGCATCCTAGGCATGCTGGTGGACTTGGTCAATGGCTATTTTGAAGAGCTTGTGAAGAAACCGAAGACATTCCTAGACGCCGCCATAGCGCTGTATCAAAAGATTGCGGAGGTGTACGAGCCCAAGATTAGCGAGCTGAAGGGTATAAGGGCGCTCGTAGAGGCGCTTAAAGAGCTCCGTGAAGAGTATGCGGAGAAGCTGAGGAGACTCGCCGAGGAGAGGCCGAGGAGGACTACGAAGAACTCAGAAACAACAGACTCAGCTGTCTGCGGAACAACGCGCGGGTCCCAGACCTCTCGCCCATTAGGGCGCTTGAGAAGATGTGGGACTACGCCCCGGAGCTGGGGATTAAGCTAGTGAGATGCAGAGACGGAGACGAGGAGCGCCGCGTGGCCGAGGAATTCTGCCACGGCTTAGTGGAGGTCTTCGGCATCGGTAACATAGACTACGCCAAATTTACAGAAAACGTGTTGTTGTGTTTATTATGTATTTGGTGGTGTGGGTGGTTTGGTATGTTCCTTCGGCGTGTGGGGCTAGGAGGATTTCTAGGGCGGCTTTTAACACGGCATAGTTTTTGTAGTTTAGTTCTTTGGCGACGTCTCTGATGCTCACCGCGGCTTTCTCCCCTTTGCGTCTTGTTAAGATTATAGACAGATGGCTTTTTCAACCTCTTCCGCCATGGCGTATGCCTTGACCACTTCTTTTCTGAGGACGTTGACGGCGACGCCGCCGCACATACACCTCTCCGCCAGCCCCCTCTCCACGAAGCGGTTTAGGATTTTGGTAGCCTGGCTTCTCGACATGCCTAGTTCCCCCGCCAAGACTCCAGCCGTAACCACCCCCTTCTTCAACAATAAGTTCAACACATCCTCCACCAAGCTTCTGAAATTTATGCATGCCAACAACGCCAGGGTGTAAGTAGCAAGCGATACCTTGCTGGGCCCGGCATGGGTCGCCTCGATCATCCCCCAACGCGCCATGGCTTGTATACATCTCGGAAATCCACGGCGTCATTAAGCGGAAGACAGACAGCTGGCACATCGCGAATCTCAGGAGTCAATACGGCACATACGTAAACGGCCGCGACATCAGAGGAACAGGTTAAGGCTAAACCCGGGAGACGTAATCTTGCTGGGCGGAGAATTACGCTGGTCTTTCAGGTCTAGCAGAGAATAGATGTCGTAGCGGTCCAGCGCTAATGGGGTCTTAGAAAAACCGGCTGATTATAGAGATGTGGTGCCTAGGTATTTCTTGAGCTCTTCGAGGTATTTCCTTCTGAGTTCTTGGTACCTCTCTTCGGGGATTCTTCCAAATTCGTACTCCTTCTCTAACTCCCTGAGCTTCTCTTCGATTTTCTGCGCTTCTTTTTGCTTGCGCCGGATGTCCTCCACCATTTCGCGTAGGTGCAATGGGTCGTGGACGCCCACGAAGAGGACCGAACCCGCGTAGTGACCGGGTACGCTGAATATCACGTCGCCGTAGTTAAGCAACCTCCCCATGAATCCCTGCCGGGTCATGACGCCGGTCACCCAGTCAAGCTTAACCTCAAACGCCTGCCGCGCAACAAGGCCGTATTTGGCATATATGCGACGGCTCGTTATGAGGTACTCCGTAGCCTTGATCCTCAGGTAGACCAAGAGGAAAAAGAGGAGACCCAAGCCGAAGATCCATATCGTCACCACCCCGAGAAGTATGAGGAGCCAATTCGCTCGCCAGCTCAACCTACCATACCAATAAGGAACCTCCCCCTCTACTAAAGTAAAACCACTAGGAAGTTTAAGACCCACCTTACTCACGACTCCTGGTTATTTAAACATTTCGCCAAACCGATCCCGCTACACGCATAACCGCGCCAAACATTCACATACAACCACCGCCGCGGCGACAGCGCCCTTCACTAACGAGAATATTGAAGTCCTAAAAGCCGTTTTTTTGTTAAATGCGTCTTCTGCGCACGGCCAGTGGCTTATTTAGTTTCGGAAACTCTATCTTGTGTAGTCCCGCGCCGCGGTTATGAAGAGGTACAAGGAGTACCTGTCTATGGAATACATCAACGTGCCCGAGCCCCGCGGAGACGCCGCGGTTATGAAAATCGCAGGCACCGACGCGTGTCACAGCGACCTCCACTTGTGAGAGCTGGAGGAGTTCCCCGCACCTCTGCCAGTGGCGCCAGGCCACGAGAACTCCGGCGTGGTCTACGCAAGAGGCGAGAAGACGTTGGACGACTTCAAGGAGGGCGCCGGAGCTGGTCTTCAGAGACTGGCACAGGGCAGAAGACGAGTTCACGCTAAGGCAACCCGCGAAGAGAGCTACCTGGCCCGGGGTCGTAGGCACAACGGAGTATATGTACCTGCCGTCCAGCAAATTCCTCGTCCTGGCACACGGCATCGAGAAACCTAGCGGCGGCCTCCGTCTTGACAGACGCCGGCTCAACGCCCTACAGAACCGTCAAGAAGCCCTCGTCGCCAGCCGACTACGCGGCGGCGGGCTGGGCCTCTTCGGGCATATCCGTCGCTAGTAGGTCTCCGGGCAGTCCACGGGCTTCCTGAGCGCCTCGTCGACCACTTTCTTGATGCCGCGCCAGTGCGAGCCTTCCCAGTATATAGAGCCGCAGTTGGGGCAGGCCCAACATCTCGGGGAGCGCACGGGATGGCCGACTCTACTCTCGGCCTCGGCGCAGGGGATCTCTACGAGTTCGGCGTTGCACTTGGGGCATCGGGTCCTCCTGAACGGCTCTACGCCTAGCGCGCGTATCAACGTAGATATCCAGGCGACGTGGTCTTCCGTGAGCAGCAACACGGCGGGTCCTCTGCGCCTTCTGAAGAGCTCCCTATCTCTGGTGACCAAAAGGCAGGGGGTCTCGGCGAGCTCGTCGTCGGGCCGATCCCCGTACCTGGCGTCGACGCCGATTATCCTCAACCATCTGGCGAGCCAGCCGAGCATGGCATCTACGGCGACGCAACTGGGAGCTGCCCCGCCTTTGCGGAGACAGGTCACCACGTGGAGAACGCGGCCTTTATCTCGTCCCAGCCGATGGGCTGGCCCGAGCCCCATTCGCCGATGGCCGACGGCCCGGGCAACGCCGCAATTAGATCGTCGACCAGCTGCTCCGCCTTCCATCTCCTCGCGATCTCCTTGGCGACTCTGCTCTTCTCGCCGGAGCCCGGCGTGATCACCACGTACCTCTCCGCCAGAGCCGCTATCGACTTAGGCGGCGCCGCGACCACGCGCCTCACGCCTCCGTCGTCCCTAACCCCCACCGCCAGCTCCAGCCTCACGTGCCGTATGTAGTTCTTGGAGCCGTATATCATGAAGCTACCTCTCGCCAGATATTCCCCCGACGGCGGTTGCTTGCTGACCTGTCTCCCAGATACGTAGAACACATCAACGGCGTGGATCCCCGCCCTCCAGGCCCTGCTGTAGGAGGCCGCGAACTGGGCCAGCTCGAGAAGGGCCGCCTCGTCTTGAGTCGGCTTGGCCACTACGGCCGAGGCCCCCGGCACGTCTGCGTGGAAAAACAGATAGTCCTCCTTCAGGTATCGGCGAACAGCCGCCTCGTTCTGCGAGGCGTCTCTCCCCCCTATGGCGGGCACCCGGCCGAGGGCCAGGAACCACCTGAACTTCTCGAACCACGCCCGCTCGGCCGCCCTCCTCATGCGCTCCATCACCTCCCTCTCGGCCTCGGCGTGTTCCCCCTCGACTTGTGCCAGCTCCTCCTCCAGCCTCTTGAGGACCTCCTCGGCCTTGGCGGCCCTCCTAGCGTAGTCCTTAGCCTCCTCGAACATGTCCTCTATCTGTCTGCCCACCGGCCTATCGAGCCTCAGCTTGAAGCGCTGGCCTGAATACTCCGCGGTTATTTCTCTGTTGGCCCTGTTTACGTCTAATATACGTATACTTGGCTCCCTTGCCTCGTTGCGGAGCACCATTTGAACCGCCTCCTCCAGCTCGTACTTAAGCGAGAGCAACGTCTTGGCCAGCGAATAGAGCTCCTCGCTTCTTCTCCTGTACTCCTGCATCTCGCTCCTCAGCTTGGCTATGGATTGCTCCAGCTTGGCCCTCTTGGCCCTGAGCCCCGCCGTCTTGAGCTCCACGGCCTTCCTGAGCTCGACATCGGCGAAATATCTATCTAAGGCTTTCCAGAACGCGTCGTATTCCTCCTCAAGGTCCGCCTTGATCGAGATATACTTAACAGGCGCCGCGGTGACGGGGACGCCGCCGGCTATGTATACCGTGGGCCTCAGCTGACCTCTCGAGACCTCCTCGACGAGATCCCGAAGCGCCCTCAAGGCGTTCTCGGCATCGCCTGAAGATCTGGCGTAGACCTCCTCAGCGACCTCGGGGCCTAGGCCGAGCTCCCTCGACAGCGCCCTCTTGACGTCGTGCGCCCTCCTCAAGACCTCCACGGCCTCCTCGGCTTTAGCCAGAGGATCTACGTAGGGCATCGGCGGAGGCGTGTAGGGCGCGCCGGCCTTGACCTCGCGGTCCTTGCCCCTATAGCGGCGGTACAGCCAGACCACCCTTCCGTCCCTCACGGCTATCAAGTTGAAGGGCTTCAGGAGCTCCGCTATCAGCTCAACGCCGCCGAATTTGAGGACGAGCACCTTGTCGAACCTCGGCAGGTGGACGTCGGTGAGCTTCTCGTCGCGTATGAGCCCCCTCAAGGTCTCGGCCCCTCTGGAGTCGCGCTCGCCGATCATCCCAGTGAGCGAGGCCCGCGCCTCGTTAATTATTAAATACACGCCCCCGGAGAACTTAAATAGATATCCAGAGGATACTGTATATATATTCTCTACGCGCCTCCCCACCAAGCCCGCGATCTCCCTCGCCGACGCGTATAGATCTATGACCGTCAGCGAGGTCTTCACCGGGCGAGCTCTACGCCGTGTTTTTCAAGGATTTCCTTCATCAAGACGGCGTCTTGGTCCAACAACGGCGACTCGCATATCAGCGTTATCGCCATATCCCTCTTGCCGAGCTCCTCGGCGAGCGGCTCGAACGGGGGCATGTTGGCGGATATCGGCTCGTGCTCGTCGACATATCTGCCGTTTCTGTACTTGACTGAGGTGAAGTGGGTATGCATGTGCTCATCCCCGAAGGTCGTGCGCCAGAGGTCCAACACGCCTCCGTAGTCCACGGCTCCGCCGTTTCTGGCGAAGAGATGGCCCCAGTCCACCACCGGCTTAACCCTCTTGAGCTCCTTGGCGAGCCCGAAGGCCTCCTCGACGCTGCCGAACTGGTTATTCCTCGCAGTTATCTCGACGCCTATGACCACGTCGTCTATGCCCTCTTCAGACATCTTGTCGGCAAGCTCCCCCAGCCGCTCCTTGACGGCTTCGTAGCACCTGTCGGGCCCCAGCCCGCCGTAATAGGCGGCGTGGACCACGACTATCCAAGCGCCCATCCTGTGCGCTCTGTCGATCGAGTCCCACAGCCGCTTCATGGAGGCCTCGGCCTTCTCGGCCTCTTCGGAACATAGGTTTATGAAGTAGGGGGCGTGCACCGAGAGCTTCACGCCAAGCTCCCTCGCGGCCTCGCCGGCCCTGCTGGCGGCCTCGGCGCTCATCCTGACGCCTTGGACGAACTCGACCTCCATGGCGTTGAGGCCCAGCTCCTTGACGGCTCTAATGCCCTCGACGGTGTCCCTAGCCTTCCTCACGTATTTCGGAATGCCGGCGGGCCCCAGCCAGACTCTGGCCACTGGAGCTTCTACATCTCCATTTTAAATACTGCCGTATCGAGACCGATGAAAAAGGCGCCGCAGTTCGACGAATCTCTGGGCTTGGAGTGGTACGTAACGGATACGCGTCCCTGCGGCGGCGCTATAAAGAGGACGCCGGAGGACTTCATAGTTGAAGAGGTCCTGGAGGGGGGCCTGGTGGTCTCCGTGTCGGGCTTCGGCGGGATTGAGGAGAGGCCGGGGCCCTGGCTGTGGGTGCATGTGGTCAAACGCGGCGTCGATACCTTAAAGCTCGTGGAGACCTTGAGGAGATCCCTAGGGCTGAGGAGAGGCGACATAGGCATAGGCGGAATCAAGGACGCGAGGGCTGTGGCGTCCCAGATAATATCCCTCTTTGGGGTAAGGCCGGAGGATCTGCCGAAAATTCCCGGCGTAGAGTACAGAGCCGCGTGGTACGCCGATTCCCCCATATCGCCGTCGAGAATAGTCGGCAACAGATTCACCTTGGTTGTACGCGACGTAGATATCGAATGCGCCGCGGAGGCCCTGGAGGCCTTGAAGGCGGTCCCTCTGCCCAACTACTACGGCTATCAGAGGTTCGGCACGGTTAGGCCCGTCTCGCATCTGCTGGGGAGGGCCTTGGTGCGTAGGGACCCCGACGAGTTCCTCCGCGTCATGTTCTGTAGAACCTTCGAGGCGGAGTCGCCCGCCGCCAGAGAGGCGCGCGAGCTGGCGTGTAGAGGCGACTACTCGGCTGCGCTGTCCAGGATGCCCAAATCTCTGTTGGAGGAGAGACGCCTGCTCAAGGCGCTTGCCTCAGGCGAGAACTTGTGGAACGCCGTAATGGCTGTGCCCTATAATATTCTCAAGATATTCGTCGAGGCGTACCAAGCGTATCTCTTCAACAGAACATTGAGCCTCAGGCTCGCCGACGGCCCTCTGGGAGTCGCTGAGGACGACCTGGTCCTCGAGGCGGGCTATCCAGTCCCCGCGTCGAGAGTCGGCGGCGGTCAGCCGGTTCTGCCGGTGCCGGGCCTGGGGCTTGTAGTGCCCGAGAGCAGGGCGAGGGACTACCTGAGGAGGATATTGAGCGAGGAGGGCCTCGAGCTGAGGGACTTCGCGCTGGCCAGGGTGGGGGCCGTCGGCTCGTACAGACGCGCCTTCGCGTCTCCGGCCTGGATCCTCGTGGATCTCTCGGGCGGCGCGGCCAAGCTCTCCTTCGACATGCCTAGGGGGAGCTACGCCACGGCGGTGCTGAGGGAGATCGTCAAGCCGGAGCTTCCATACCGCCACGGCTTTTGAAAATATATTAGTGGGGATTCTGGGTTTCTCGTGATAGCTGCCCTGGGGCCAGACGCGCCCCCCGAGATAGAGAGGAGAGACGCGTTGATATTGCTGGCGGTCCACAGCTATATCCCGGCCCCCTCCAACCCCCGCCCGGAGATGATAGAGGCGATTCTGGAGAGGTTGCAGGGGCGCGATGTATCTATAACTTTCTCCATGTCTAAAAGCTATTTTGAGAAAGCAGTAAAGATATTAGGACTAGAAAAGCTTGCAAGTAAATACAAGGCAAAAATAATACAAGTTCAGGGAAATGCCAAGGAGAAGGTGGAGCTCGCCTCGCCGACCGGGCGCAAGGTGCAAGTCAAGGCGTTGTCTCAAGTCTTCGACGAGTCCTTGATGAAGATAGCGTTGGCTATGCCCGTCAGCCACTCCCAGGTGATTCTCTACCTCAGCATGCCCACCGCGGCGCTCAACGCGATAGATCCCAAGGACTCGCAGAACCTCTACGAGGGCTTTAGGCCTCTCTATAAGTATATAGCTGATATCTACAGGTTGGAGAGGAACTTCGTCTGCGTGATAGATGGCAAGTTCGTGGTGGAGGGAGACGGGCCCGTCAAGGGGTTTCAGAGGTATTGGGGCTTGACGATATACGGCGACAACTGCGGCGAGGTCGACTACGCCACGTCGTGGAGCCTAGGCGTACAGCCCCTCGATCTGGGCTATCTATACTTCTACTTCGGCGGGAGGGAGCCCGCGGTGGATATGCCGAGCATGTTGGTAGGCAATAAGACCAAGATAAAGCTGTCCTCTAACGTGGGTATTCAGCTCAGCTGGAAGCGCCAGCTCTAGTCAGCCCGTCCGTCGTATATCACCGTTCAGACACCAACGCGTCGCATCACCGCACGCCTCACTGAAATAAATTAAAAAACTCTCGGATCGGCCCTCCCATGGCCAAGAGGGGCGGAAAGAGACAGGTAGGCGCCGGCTATCGATTCCACGTCACGCCGGGCCTCTTTCTCAACAGCGAGGTCCCCGTCGCCGATAATTCCGGCGCCAAGCTGGTTAAGGTCATAGGCTTGGTGGGCCATATAGCCAAGGGCACCCACAGAAGGGTCAAGGGGGCGGGCGTCGGTGATATGGTCGTCGTCGTAGTTAAGGAGGGCAAGCCGGAGCTGAGAAGGCAGGTCTTCAGGGCGATAGTCGTGAGGCAGAGGAGGCCCTTCAGAAGGCCCGACGGGACTTGGGTGGCCTTTGAGGACAACGCGGTGGTTCTGATAACGCCTGAAGGCGATCCAAAGGGCACAGAGATAAGGGGACCTGTGGCGATGGAGGCGGCGCTTCGGTGGCCCAGCATAGCCAATCTCGCCAGCATAGTCGTCTAGCCCGGCGATGGAGCATAAAGTCAGGGACTTAGCTCTGGCGCCTAGAGGCAGGCACCAGATCTACTGGGCCGAGCGGAACATGCCCGTTTTGATGAAAATACGCTCCAGATTCGAGCGCGAGAAGCCGCTGGCTGGATTGACCATAGCCGCATCTCTCCACGTGACCAAGGAGACGGCGGTGTTGGCGAGAACTCTGGCTGCCGGAGGCGCCAAGGTGGTCTTGATACCCTCGAACCCCCTCTCGACTCAGGACGAGGTGGCGGCCGCCCTAGCCGAGGAGGGGATAGGCGTCTACGCCTGGAGGGGCATGAACGAGCGCGAGTACTACAACGCGATAGGTTTCGCCATATCCCACAGCCCCGATTTGACCATGGACGATGGAGCCGACCTAACGACGTCTCTGCACAAGCTGGCCCATGGGCTGGCCGATAGGACTCTCGACTATGTGGCCGAGACGGCTGAGGGGGCCGATCTCGCCAAGATCGCGGGGAGGATAAGGGGAGGCACGGAGGAGACCACAACGGGGGTGATTAGGCTGAGGGCTCTACATAGGGAGGGGAAATTGTTGTACCCGATAATAGCCGTCAACGAATCGTACACCAAGTATCTGTTCGACAACCGGTACGGCACGGGCCAGTCGACCTGGGACGGCATAATGAGGGCCACCAATGCGCTGATAGCGGGGAAGGTCGTCGTCGTGGCGGGCTACGGCTGGGTCGGGAGGGGGATAGCCGCGAGGGCCAAGGGGCTGGGGGCCCGGAGGGTCATAGTCACGGAGGTCAGCCCCATAAGGGCTCTCGAGGCCTTGTTCGACGGCTTTGAGGTCATGCCCATGTCGCAGGCTGCCGAGATCGGCGATGTGTTCATAACGGCGACCGGCGATATACGCGTGATAGATCTGGACGACATCTTGAAGATGAAGGACGGCGCGATTCTGGCCAACGCTGGCCATTTCAACGTGGAGGTGGACGTGGAGGGCCTTGAGAGGATCGCCAGATCCAAGAGGACCATAAGGCCTTATCTCGACGAGTACGAGCTGCCTACAGGCAGGAAGGTGTACCTAGTAGGCGAGGGGAGGCTCGCCAACTTGGTGGCGGCGGAGGGCCACCCCAGCGAGGTAATGGACATGTCGTTTGCCAATCAAGCGCTCGCCGTCGAGTATCTGGCTAAAAACAGATTGGAGATAGGCGTATATAAGCTACCCGACGAGCTGGACGTAGAGGTGGCGCGGCTCAAGCTCGAGGCCATGGGCGTCGAGATAGATAAGTTGACGGAGGAACAGAGAAAGTATATATCCAGCTGGGAGCTGGGCACCTGATGAGCGGATTCTACCGCTGACCGTTGATGTCACTGACCTGCGGCGAGCACTCCCTCGAGAGATCCCTGTAGAACTTCGCGAGACGCCTCGCCTCGCGGATTCTCCCGGCGAGCGCGGCTAGATCCGAGGGCGATACGCCGCTTAAGCGTAGCTCCCCGTAGAGGCCCCTCAACCTCGCCAGCTCGGACCTGTAGTATTCGAGAAACGCCCTGGCCCTGAGACATTCGGCCGACCGGTCGTCTCCAGCATCAACTTGGTCTATCCCCAGAATTCTCTTGACGGCCTCGTGGGCGCTATCTCTATGTAGCGCATCGATAACTCTATCTATATATATTCCGCCTAGATATTTACCGTATTTATACGCTATGAGCTCCAGCTCCATGGCGCCATCCTTCTGAGGGCCGCCTTACCTACGTACTCCTCCTCTATTATCTCCGTAGGTTCCTCCAGCGGCTCTACGCGCTCCTCCACACCTTCTTCCAGCTCCTCCACCGGCTCTGTACCTTCTACTAGGGCCCATCGGCCTCTACGGTCTACCGACGTCGCTGGTATGTTGGCAAGCCGCGCGGCCTCCCTCGCAGCATCCACCCCCGACTCTAGATATATCAAGGCAATTATCCTCAAACGCTCAGCCGGCGACAAACCGGCGAGTTTGTGAAGTTGCGTGAAGAGCCGCGCTCTAGCCTCCACAGGAGGCAAGGGCCTCGAAAATATAAGCGAAATAATTAAGGAACATTCGGCGGACGTCCTTGAAAGTGATGAGAAACTTCTGGGGCCTTCGATGGCCGTCTATCGCCGCACTGAAAATAAACCCCATCGCCGATCCCCCTATGGACATCAAAAACCTGGTATCTGACGCTGGCGTCAAGATAGCGTATCAAACCGTATGGGGGATAGACAACGCGATAAGGCCTAAGGAGCTGGACGATCTTATAAAATCTGTCGAGAATGAAGTTAGAAATAAATATAAAATAGATGAATTAAAAAATAATAAAATTATAAGAATATATAGAGACTTCTATTGGAAGGTTATAGGAATAGATCCAACCAAACAGCGCCCGGCGCAGGAGGCGTTATTGCGCAGAGTGCTCCGCGGAGAGCCTCTGCCGAGGATAAACCCGGCGGTAGATATAGGGAACATAGCATCGATAAAGTGGCTTCTCCCGGTGGGGCTTTACGACATAGACAAAATAGGTAGCAACTCGCTGGAGCTCAGATGGTCTAGGGGCGAGCTCTTTAGGCCGATAGGAGGCAAGCCGATCCAGGTAAGCGGACAGATAATACTCGCCGCCGGCGATACGGTCTTGCACGTCTACCCCTATAGGGACAGCGAGCTCACTAAGGTCGATGAAAATACAAAAAATATATTAATAATAGTTGCTGGATTAAAAGAAATATATGACGACATGCTTATAGAATGCAGCAGATTTATTTCGGAATCCTATGAAAAATTATTAGGAGGAAAGGCAGGCGATATTAAAATTGGTTAATTTTCTCAAGAAACATATCTGCAATTTCTTTTATAGAAGGTCCATCAAGTATTTTTAAATCCCATTTAACTCTTACGATAGGTTTCGTTATTTTTATAACTTCTTCTATTCTCGCCGGCGTCCCGATAATAACTACGTCGACATCGGCTCTGGCGATGGTCTCCTCGAGGTCCCTCTTCTGCCTGTCGGTATATCCCAGGCTGGGCAACACAGGACCCATATGGCCGTATTTGGCGTAGAGCTCCCTTATGGAGCCCACGGCGAAGGGCCTGGGATCGACTATCCGAGCTCCGTATTTCTGTGCAGCTATGTATCCGGCTCCGTAGGGCAGACCTCCGTGGGTGACGGTAGGCGCGTCCTCGATGACTAGGGCGCGCCTGCCGTTGACCGCATCTGGCCTCTCTATTGAGACCTCTAGGTCGGCCTTTGCGATGGCGGCTCTTCGGTTGTTGCGCCTTACGTTGTCCTCCACGGCCTTGACCCTATCCGGCCCGGCGTCGCTCACCTTGGTGATTATGACGATGTCGGCAATGCGTAGATTGACCTCGCCGGGGAACGACCCCACCTCGTGGCCCGGCCTCCTGGCGTCGGCGACCACCACCGCGAAGTTCGGCCTGAAGAACGGGAAGTCGTTGTTTCCCCCGTCCCATAGGATGACGTCGCCTAGCTCCTCCGCCCTGTTCAAGACCCTTCCGTAGTCCACGCCGGCGAGCACGGGGATGCCCATATCCACATACTGCTCGTACTCCTCCCGCTCCTCGAAGGTTATCTTGGCCAGGTCCTCCCGAGTTCTGTACAGCTCGACCGCGCTGGCTACGAGGTCTCTGTAGGGCATGGGGTGCCTCACAGCGACCACCTTAAGCCCTCTGGCGGCTATCTCTCCGGCCAGAGCCCGGCTGACCGTGGATTTACCTGCGCCGGTTCTAGTCGCCAGAACTGCCAAAACAGGCTTGATCGAGTTGAGGTACGTATCGTTGGGCCCCAATATCCTGAACGACGCGCCGGCGCCTAGGACCGACGACATTATGTGGCCCACATCGTCGTACAGCAGATCGCTGTAAGCCAGCACCACCTCGTCCACGCGGAGGCTCCGCACCAGCTCGGAGAGGCTGTTGTAGTCGCTCCACGTGTATATGGGGATTCCGTTGGGATAGAGATCGCCGGCGAGCTCGCCCGGATATCGTCGGCCCGGTATAGGTATCTGGGTCATTAAGAACGCCACGACCTCGTACTCGCCGTTGTTCCTAAAGAACGTGTTGAACACGTGGAAGTCCCTCCCGGCGGCCCCCACTATCGCGACCCTCCGCATAGTATATAGATATCAAGAGCTTATATAGATTGTAGTATTAAAAATGGGCGAGAGAGGCGGCGCCATGCTGGTGTTGTCGGATATACATATAGGCTCGCGGAGCTCCTTGATAGGAGAGCTCAGGAGATGTCTCTCCGGCGCCCAGACTGACGTATTGGCCATAGCGGGGGATCTCTTCGAGGATGAACACCGCCGCGTGGAGAGGAAGGAAGCCGCCCAGCTGTTCAGACGCCTGTTGGCGGTCCTACCGGTTAGGCCCAAGATGTTGCTGGCGTCTCTGAGCTCGTCGTCCCACGACCCCCTCGTCGGCCACTACGTCGATACCCTAGACGGGGTAGAGGTGCTGGCCTGCAACTGCCCCATAAGTCTTACCTACAGAGGCGAGCGCATGGTCATAGCGCACGGCGATATGGCGATCGGCGACGGCTTCCTCGCCTACGTGATAGACCGCATAAGGCCTGGGACCGTCGGCAGATTGGCCAAGAAGAAGCTGGGCCTCCCCAGAGACGTCTGGCTTATCTACGGCCACAGCCACGTGCCCTATCTAAACATCGACGAACGCATATTGAACCCGGGCTCGTGGAAGGTCTACGGAATCAGGAGGGCTAGAGGCGCCGTGTACGAAATGCCCTCAGCCAAGCCTCTCTGCGAGCCAGATCCTAAGCCCCTCTAGGGCGTCCGGCAGCGCGCCCAGGACGTCCACGTCGCCCGTCCTCCGCCTGAGCTCCAGACAGCGCCTCCAGTCCAGGAGATATCTCAAGTTGGCCTCCGCCTCCCGTCTGAACCCATCAAGCGTCGGCTCCTCGGGCTCCAGCAGAGCCCCTCTGCCCACGTAGGCCAAGGCGTGGGAATATCTGAGATAGATCGGCACGCCCTCGACGCCCGCCAGGGCCTTCTCCAAGGTGGACTCCCTGCAGGTGGGGAGATTTAGTATCCGGACGGTATACCCCCATCTGGCTATTGCCAAGCCCAGGCCCACCCACCGCTCGGCCTCGCTGGGGGGCGGCGGGATTATCGACACGCGCCTAGGCCCGTTCCTTATGGTTATGGCCAACAGCCCGTAGTCTATGTCCATGTAAATAACGGGGGCTTTATTTAGATGTGATGAGGATGGTCTTTGCCGATGGATGAGGAGGGGAACGAATACTGATTCCTGAAATATAGGCGGATAAAAAGTTCCATTCAACTCTACTGCATCTATCTTAAATATAAGAGACTATATATGGAAATTGGGGGATGATATGGCCGTTAAGGTCATCAAGGCGTCTGGCGCTAGGGAGGACTTCTCGGAGGAGAAGCTGCGCGCATCGCTCCTCAAGGCGGCCGCCGACGTCGGGGTGAGCGTGGACGGCGAGGTGAAGATAAGGCCTAGCTCGGACATAACCAGCGCCGAGCTTTCAGACCTAGTGGAGCTAGAGCTCCTACGTAAGGCCATAGACAAGCCGGAGCTGGCCGAGGCCGCTAAGTCGCATCTGCTGGGCAAGATATACAAGGAGGTTCTGGGCAGGGACTTCCTGAAGGATAAATCCAAGTACGGCGAGAGGGCCCTCGTTGCGGTGGAGAGGCTGGCGGCCGCCGGCCTCCTCAGGCAGGAGGCGGCATCGGCCCTGCGTTGGGTAGAGCTCAAGCCGGAGTTCGACCGCTCGCTGAGCTACAACGCCTTGAGGCTGTTCACAAACGGCAACTACGCCCTGCGCGGGCCCGACTTCAAGATCGCGGAGACGCCGGCCGCCGCGGCGGCGAGGGTGGCTACGGCTGTGGCAGGCGACCCCGAGACCGCCAGGCTTTATTACGACGCCATAACTTCGTTGAGGATGGTCCCCGCGTCGCCCTTCTGGTTCAACGCCTGGACCAAGAAGGAGATGTTCGCCTCCTGCTTCACCCTGGAGGTCGAGGACTGCCTCTCCTCGCTGACCCATCCGGGCAGATACTGCATATACGACGCGCTGGCCTATTCGGGCATCATACAACAGCTGGGCGGCGGCGTCGGCTACGACTTCTCGCTCCTCCGCCCCGAGGGCGACGTGGTGAGGGGGAGCGTGGGGGTTGCGTCGGGCCCCATCAGCTTCATGAAGCTCTTCGACGCAAACGTGGACGTCATAAAGCAAGGCGGCAAGCGTCGCGGGGCCCAGATGGGGACGCTGCACGTCTGGCATCCCGACATACGCAAGTTCATCAAGGCGAAGACCGGCGAGCTGAAGGACGCGCATCTGCAGAACTTCAACATATCCGTCTTCGTGGACGACACGTTCATGGAGAAGGCGCTTGGCGTAGACCAGAGCCCGAGATATCCCCTGATCAACCCGCGCGCCTTCTACGATAGAACCGGCAAAAAGCCAGTGGAATATGCCGACATCTCGAAGGAGGTGGAGGCGCCCAAAGAGGCCGTCTGGGGCGAGGTGGACGCCCGCGACCTCTTCCGCGAAATAGCCGAGGGCGCTTGGGACTCCGGCGACCCTGGCCTCATATTCAAGGCTAACCTAAATGCCTCGAACCCGCTCCTAGGCGTCGATATAGAAATAGCAGGTACACACTTTACATACATATGGAGAGCGGTTAACCCATGTGCAGAGACTCAGCAGAATCCATTCGAAGTCTGTAACCTCACCCATATAAACTTAGTGAAGTTCGTGAGGCCGAACTGCACGGGCAGGACGTTTGAGGAGAAGCTGGGGTGCATCGACTGGGAGGGGCTGGCGCAGGCGGCGCGAGTGGGCACCCGCTTCCTAGATGACGCCATCGAGAGGAGCCGCACGGGCATTAAGGTGATAGACGAGATGAACTCCGCCACGAGGAAAAACGGGCTTGGGATAATGGGCTTCGCCGAGCTTCTGATAAGGCTGGAGATCCCCTACGCCTCTTGGGAGGCCGTGGAGCTCGTCAACCGCATCATGGGCTGGATATACGTCCACGCCCTGGACGAATCCGCCAACCTGGCGCGGGAGAGGGGGCCCTTCAAGTTCTTCGAGAAGTCGATATATGCAAGAGGCGAGCTGCCCGTCCTCAAGTACCAAGACTTCGTCTGGGGCAGGTGGGAGAAGGTGAAATACGTCTACCCCAGGGAGCTTCAGGAGGCCGGCGACAAGCTGAGGGAGATTACCGTGAGGACTAGGGAGTGGCTGGGGCCTCACCTTGAGCGGCTGCGGGAGAAGGTGAGGGGCGGCGTGAGGAACTCCGTGGTGCTCTCAATAGCGCCAACCGGCAGGACCAGCATACTGGCCGGCACCACCAGCGGGATAGAGCCTGTGTTCGCGCTGGCGTTTCTCCGCAACGTCACTGTGGGCACCCTCGTGGAGTACTACGAGCCGGGGATAGAGTACCTCAGGGCGAAGGGCCTTTGGATTCCTGAGGTGAGGAGGGCCGTCGAGGAGACGGGGATGTTGAGGGACGCCCCCGTGCCCGAGGACGTCAAGCATCTGCTGGCGACAGCCATGGAGATAGGCTGGCTCTGGCACGTCCTCATGCAGGCGAGCGCCCAGCAGTGGGTAGATCAAGGCATATCCAAGACGATAAACATGCCCGCCAATGCGCCCAGCGGCGATGTGTATTGGGCATTCGCGTTCGCGTGGGCGATGGGGGTCAAGGGCATCACCGTATATAGGGATAAGTCCAAGTCGGTGCAGGTGATATACACCGGCTTGAAGCAGGAGATAAAGAAGAGGCTCGCGGAGACCAAGATCGCGGTGAAGCCCATATCGCTAGATACCTCCATAGATGAGGCGGCCACCGAGGCGAAGCTGAAGGCTCTGGACGAGGGGAAGGATCCGTATTGTAAGACGGGGGAGTGTAGCTAACCGTAGGCATCAAAAATTAGGCGTCCGGCGCATACATGTTTGACCTCATAATTAAGGCGGTGAGGATAGGCCTGCTGGCGCTTCTAGGCTCCGTCATATATTCCGTATTTTACCTATGGCTCTATGGGCTTTTCGATGTTAGAATAATATTAATTGGGGTGTATACTACTACGTTAATATCGATAATTCCATATATATTTATAAATATAATTCATAACGTTAAGAATAGATATGATGGGCGTTGGATAATCTACATCGCGCTGTCCATATCGCTGCTGTTTTCCGTGTCGGTCGCATACGCCAGGTTGCTATCGCTGGGTAGCTATATGCAGCCCATATCGGTCCCTCAGCTCCGCTACGACGGCACCTTGGCGCTGTCCCTCGCTCTGTTGGGGCTAGCCTCTCTGCTCTACCTAGGCTCCGTGGCCCCCGACGCGAGGAGGATAGCCGACAGATTTATCCTAGCGCTGAGGGAGGGTCGCGAGGAGGAGTACGAGGTGGAGGTAGTTTAGTTTTTATTCTGCGGCGATACTCCACAAGGTGGATGACTACATGGAGCTTGTGAGGTATCTGGAGTCCCAAGCGCTCTATCGCCTAGTCGACGTGGTGAAGTACAGAGGCGGCCGGCGTTATATATTCAAGACCTCGATAAGGGACGGCGAGGTGTATATACACCTAGTTTTCTATAAGGATAGGGCGTACCTAGAGCTGTGGCCCCAGAGCTTCGCCATACCCATGGCCACCTACGACCTCGGCAAGCAGTCGCTATCCATGCCGCTGGCTATAGTCAATATACTCAGGAGGACATAAGGCATATTAGAATATAAGGAGGGCCCAACCGCCCTACATGTCTTGGAGCGTGCTAGAGGCGCTGCGAAACAGTCCCGATATCGTCAGGAAGACGTTAGTCGCCAGACGTATGGACGTCTCGCTGGTGGACAGATTTCTCGAGATGGACAGCAGATGGAGGGAGCTGAAGAGGGAGATAGACGAGCTGAGGCATCAACACAACGTGCTGTCGAGAGAGGCCTCGCGGGCCCCGCCGCAGGACAGGAAGGCGATAGCCGAAAAGGCGAAGGAGCTTATCGAGAGGCTGAAGGATCTGGAGGAACAACTGAAAGCCGTGGAGGCGGAGCGGGAGAGGCTCCTTTACTCTTTCCCAAACCTAATCCACGAATCGGTCCCCGTATGTCCTGAGGGCGTCGACTCGATCCCAGTGAGGTACTGGGGCACGATAAAGGTCGCCCGGAGGGATCTGGAGAGGCTGGCGGGCATGGATCCCCGCCCCGAATATGTAGTCGTGGATAGAGCTCCCGTGGGACATGCGGACGAGGCGGAGAACGTGCTCGGGATGGTAGACACATTGAAGGCAGGCGAGGTGGCGGGCAGCAGGTTCTACTATCTCCTGGACGACCTGGTCTGGCTGGACTTCGCGCTGTCTCTCTACGCCATGGAGCATCTGGCCTCAAAGGGCTTTAGGCCTATAGTGCCTCCTTATATGTTGAAATATGATGTAATTAGACGTATAATAGACCTGGATACATTTAAAGATGCTATATATAAATTAGATAATGAGGATCTATATTTGATAGCTACCGCGGAGCACGGCATAGCCGCATATCTCTACGGGCGCGATCTGCTCGAGGAGGAGCTACCCCAGCTCTATGTGGGGTGGTCGCCTTGCTTCAGGAGGGAGGCCGGGGCCGGCAACAGGGACATAAAGGGGATATTCAGGGTCCATATATTCCACAAGGTCGAGCAGTTCGTCTTCTCGCTGGCCGAGGAGTCGTGGAGGTGGCATGAGGAGATAACGAAGAACACGGAGGAGTTGATGCAGGGGCTTGGCCTGCCTTATAGGGTGGTCAATATATGTGCCCACGACCTCGGCTCCCCGGCGGCTAAGAAATACGACATAGAGATATGGTACCCGGCGCAGGGAACCTATAGGGAGCTCGCCAGCTGCTCCAACGTCACCGATTGGCAGTCCTACCGTCTAGGCATTAGGGTCACGAGGAAGGGCATGAGGCGCGAATACGTCCATACGCTCAACTGCACAGGTCTGGCGACGACGAGAACCATCACGGCGATTCTGGAGAACTACCAGAGGGAAGACGGCGCCGTAGAGATACCGAAGATTTTAAGAAAATACCTAGAGCCTATCGCGATAGCGCCCAAGGATTATATAATGCCTAAAAATATTCGCAAATAGTTGTCCCGGATTATAGCCAGTAGTCAGCCGCCTCTCGACGGATTCGCACATCTTAGTTTCGGCATCAAGCCTCCTCGGCCAGCTCGGCGGCCTTTTTCCACGCCCGCAAGATGGGACAGGCTGCATCGGCCTATCCGCAATGGGAGCAACCGTAGGGCCGGCTCGGCGCCCCCGGCGATGCGCAACGCCTCGCCTTTAAATATTGAACGATATAGCCCTCGATGATGAGGTAGCTCGCGGCCTAGGATGACGAAGAGGCATACTGCCTGACTCCTTAAAAACACGTGGCTGTGCTGCCTTGTGAGGGTGGCGTTCATAGGGCGGTTCCAGCCGCTTCATCTAGGCCACGTCAAGGTGCTGGACTGGCTCTTGGAACGGTACGACGAGGTGCTCGTGGTCATAGGCTCCGCCGATAAGGGCGTCACCAGGGATAATCCCTTCACGGTTGGCGAGAGGATGGAGATGTTTCTGCGGACTTTCGACAGACGCCTAGTCCTATGTCCAGTGCCCGACACCGACGGCGGCTCCAGCCTATGGGGGGCCTACTTGAGGCATTGGTGTCCTCGCTTCGAGATAGCCTTCTCCAACAACGGCCATGTGAGGGCTGCGCTACGTTACGCCGGGATAGACGTGCGGGAGCATCCGCTCTTCGACAGAGAGGCCCTCTCGGGCAGGCGCATAAGAGAACTGATAGCAACGGGGGATCAGAGGTGGCGCGGATTGGTTCCACAGACCGTGTCGGACCTCATAGAGGAGGTCGACGGCGTCAGGAGAATACGAACCCTCTACGAGGAGGGTTAGGTTTATATAGCCGGCCGCCCCGGTCGGCATGGGCGAGGAGGGCGCGGAGGAGGTAGGCCTTGGCGAAGCCGCCGGCGGCTCCGGCGAGCGGAAGATCTATATGTGCATGAGGTGCGGCCGTACCTTCTCCAGAAGCGAGATGGAGATACTGCCGGGCATACGCTGTCCCTACTGCAACTACAAGATCATACTTAAGGTAAGGTCCCCCATGGTTAAACGGATCTCCGCGGTGTAACGGCGCTGAGTATCCTCGCCGCTGTCAACATCAGCCTGACCACCTTGGCGCCGCCTATATCGGCGTGGTCGTTGATAGGCGAATACTCCATTATGTCGACGGCTGGCGGCCTCGTGGCCAGTAGCACGTCCACGTAGATGCCTTCCAACTCTCTGAAGGTAAGCCCGCCGGCCTCCGGGGTCCCTACGGCGGGGAACTCCGCTGGATCCATCACATCCAGGTCCAGGGACACGTAGACGGTCCCGCTTGACGTGGATAGGGCGTCCAGGACTTGGCTCCTAGAGATCTTCCTGTTGCCCTCCACGACGTAGAACCCGCTGGATCTGGCGTATCTCAGCTCCTCGTCGTCGAACGCCCTTGTTGCTATATATATTATATAAAGATCGAGCTCCTCGGCGGCGCGCCTCGCGAAGGTCGCATGGGACAGCTTCTGGCCGGGCGGCCACTCGTCCCTCGTATCCATATGGGCGTCGATGTGCACGTACGTCTTCGGCCTAAGTGCTCTGAGGGCCGCCAGCGTAGCGGTGTGCTCCCCGCCTATCATTATCCAAGGCGGCCCCAGGCTCTTCAGAAGGCGCTCCACGCCGGCTAGGTTCTCCGAGGGGGCCCCCCGCAGAAGCTCCGCATCGCCTGCATCGCACGGGCTCTCCGCGTTGCCGAAGACTGTGTTGTACTCCAGATAGGGCAGTATCTGCCTCACCTTGGCTGGCGCAAACCTCGTGCCCGGCTTGAAGCTCAACGTGTCCTCCATGGGCACCCCGACGATCTTGACCTCATCGCTTCTGCAAGCCCGAATCACGCCGCTACGCCCATCGCTTGATTGTGAGGTCATGTGAGCGTTGGCTCATCGACGGCTTGTCCCCTCGAGCCACCTCGCGATGGCGTCTGCGAGCTCCGTATAGCGCATGAAGCCCTCCAGATGTTCCCTGCCGCACTCTATCATTATTTTGTTGCCCACGCGGTACACCCTCGGCTCTTTGCCCGTCAAGGCCTTTATGAGGGCGGCGAGCCTCTCCGCGTCGGCCTCCTCTCTGATGTAGGCGCGGCCCACGGCCGCGTTGTCTCTGCCGCGCCTGCCGAAGGTAATCGTGTAGTCGCCCCTGACGCCGTCAACCTCCGCCGTTATTTTGATCCTCAGGAGGGTTCTCCCGCCCTTCCCCTCATCGAATTGGGCCCCTCCGCCTAAGACCTTCACTAGGCGGCCGTCGACCTTCTTCTCGAAGCCCGCAAGCCTCATGGAGCCCACCTCCCTTCCCCTCTTCACGATCTCCTTGGCCTTCTCGTGGACGGCGCCGCCCTTCTCCTCGGCCCTCTCCAATATGAGGTCTACGAACTCCGCCGCGAGTTCCTGTTGGTCGCCGGAGCCGTGGACTGAAAGCCACGCGGCGCGCATCAGACCATCCTTGAGGATCCTCACGTAGCCCTCCCCTCCGCCCTCCGGCATCTTGACGGTAAAGTGCCTGCCCTCCACGAGGCCCATTGCCTTAAGCCGCTGTGCCTCACGCTCTATGCCCTCGGGGTCTGTGGACGCATATCTGACCTCAAGTGTGCCCTCTACCAGCCTCACGTAGTACTTCGGCCAGCCTTCTTTCAACACACGTCCGCTCTCCAGCTTGTCGAGCCAGCGGTCGGCCGTCTCACTGTTCACCCAGCCGTTCTCGGCGGCCTTCCTGACGATCCCGGCGACGGCGTCCCTGAGCTCCTTGCGCCCGGCCGCAAGCCTGTCGGTGGTGGCTCTGACGTACCAGACGTCTCTGCCGCCCTTCTCCTTCACCTCCGCGCTGACTCCAGCATGCCTGAGGAGGCGGGCCGCGAGCTCGACGCGGCCGCGATCCGTCGAGTTGAATTGGAGTTCGATCGCGTCTCTGCGCAGATACACATTGTACTTGACGTCGGCGCCGCCCTCCGATATTGTCAGATCGGCGGTGACGGGGCCGTCCTCGGTCCTCCTCCTCAGCCCCTCCCAGCGGATGTCGAGGGCCCCCTTTGCTCCAAGCTCCACGGCCCTCTCCAGCTTGTGGTTGATAACCCTTTCGTCCCCTCCCTCAAGCAGGGGAGGGCCGAAGAGGAAATAGAGGCGGGCAAGCCTGACCGCGTCATCGCCGGACGCGACCACTTGGAACGCGCTCCTCCCGATCCCTCTCACCTTCGCCTCAATGCCGTAGGCCCTAAAGGCGGCCCCCCAGAGCAATGCGATTGCGCGACTGCCGCTGGCCAGCTCGACTCTCTCCAACGCCGCGGACACGTGCCCGTCGCCGCCTATGGCCCCGGAGATCACCGCGCCGAAGTACCTCAGGGATTCCTCATTCACGCCGAGTTTCTCAGCCTGCATAAGCAGGAGGGCCGGCGCGATGGCCTCCCTAGCCACCTTGTCATCGTTCAGCTTATCCTTCAGCGCCTCAAGCTCTTTCTGCACATCCCCGCCCAGACGCCTCACGG
>Ga0081473_128492_pt1 | contig 47601 bp, 49 predicted proteins | sample CisSprmetagenome_FD_70977 | JGI IMG/M metagenome (GOLD analysis project Ga0081473, IMG submission 70977) | Hypoxic/sulfidic aquatic microbial communities from Cistern Spring, Yellowstone National Park, USA v2 (version 2) | ecosystem: Environmental > Aquatic > Thermal springs > Hot (42-90C) >...
AAGCTCTGCGGTTACGGGCGTCCTACTTCTGGTTATTATGCAATCGTAATCCTTTACCACTTCCAAAAGCTCCTCGTAGCTTATGTCTGGCTCGTTATCCACCTCAATGTCTGGCTCTCTCTTTAAAATCTCAATGCCCTTTTCGGATATAGGGTCTGTGATGAGAACCTTAAACATCAGAGCCTCCTTAAAGGATTGGTTAAAGCTTTTATTATAACATTTATCCCTAAAAGCTTGGAGTGTTCTGTTTGAGTTTTAGAATGGTTAGCGTTAAGCCTTCTTCCATTGAGCAGGTATTTGGTAAAAAAGGAAGATGAAAATACAGGTATTGTCTGGAACACGAGAATAAGGGTGGAAGAGTTTATAATATATTGAAGAAGTCTGATGCATTCTCGAGGATGTGTTTGAGGATGAAGGAAGGGCTGAGGGAGATTTATGAGGGTTCTTTCCTCCCACCCTCTCCTTAGTATCTCATAGGCGGGAGGCACTCTTATCCTACGGTTCGTGTTGTAAGAAAGATAAGAAATATTGGATGGGCTGCGGTGAGGGTTCCCGTGGTTTGTGGGATAGAAAGTTAAAATAATGCTTATGCAGAAAAAGGTGGAGATTTGCAGACTTTTAAGGGAAAACGGAAACGATATTGCGGTGTTTGATACACATTCGTTAGGTCTATACGCAGGCAGAGACCCTTACGCTTATAACTTCTCAAAGGATGAACTAAGAAAACACATGTTAAGGGAAAAACAGACATATAAGGAAGAAAAGGTATATCCTGCTTTCTACAGACCTTTTGTCCCCATGTGGGTGTATTTTGATGAAGTATTTAACAGTAGCATAAGTCATCTTCCCTCCATCTTCCCAACGCCTGATACGGAGAACTTGGCTATTGTGGTAAGTGGTAAAGGTTCCGATTGGTTTGATGCATTCATTACAGACAGGATTGTTGATTACGGGTTTATGTATAATACGCAAATCTTTCCCCTCTACATCTACACTGAAGTGAACACACCTTATGGCAAAACCTTTCAAAAGCACTATAACATCACAGACCAAGCCCTAAATTTCTTCAGAAGTGCCCTAAAAAACAAAAATAAAGACAACGACATTACAAAAGAAGATATCTTCTTCTATGTGTTTGGATTGCTTTCTACACCCTTTTGTGTGAAGAGGTTCAGAAACAGTCTCAATAAAGAACTCCCAACGGTGCCCATCCTTAAAAGAAGATTTAGAGAAATTTCAAGGCTTGGAAGACAGCTGGCAAGAGTTCAGCTTGCCTATCAACGTTATGTTTGGGCGGTGGTAATGAGAGAGGAGAGGGAAGAAGTGCCTGAGTATTCAGATTTAACCGTAGTAGCCGATGAAAATGCCCTTAAGGAGTATGTGGAGAGGGTAAAGCTTGATGAAGAAAACAGGGAAATTCTAATCAACGAGAAGGTCAAAGTAGGAGGCATTCCTGAGTTTGCCCTTAAGTTCAAGATAGGAAACTGTTCACCCATTAAGTGGGTAAGTAGGTATTTAGTAAGACAAGAAGATAAAGAAACAGGTGTTGTTTGGAACCCAAAGCTAAGGGTGGCAGAGTTTGTGGATATTGTTAGGAAGCTTATTTTATTCTCTTGGATGTGTTTAGAGAAAAAGCAGAAGCTGGAGGAACTTTATTTTACGTCCGATAAAATCAGAGAAGAAGAAAAGATTCTCAATGAGGTCTTCAATTTAGACTTCCATGAGTTTTTAGATGAATATACAGACAAAGGCTCAGGTAAAATGCCAGATTTCTACCTATGGTCAAAGGAAGAAGGACTCCCAGACCTCGCAATTGAAGTTAAAACATTGCTGAGAGATGATTACCGTATATTGGGTGGGGGTTCGTTAGATAAGGCTCTAAAAAAGATACAGTCTGGGATTGTGGAACATAGTTTATCAATCGGTAATTTACACATTGTTTTAAGATTGAGGATACCTTTTAGTGTAGGTGTACCTTTTGAAAAAGTAGATAAAACATGGGACAGTTTGAAAAAAGAGCTTGACAAATACAAGGAGAAGTGGGAATACATTTTAGGTAGGATAAATGAGATTGAAAAGATCCTTGAAGATGAGGATCAGGAGAAATATGTAAAAGATTTGTCGCATCAAAAGAAGGAACAGTTGAGGAAAATTATTGGTGATATAGAAAAGCAAGACGAGGGATTTTTAAAAGATACGCCCCGTGATTTATGCTTGGGTAAAGACATAGAAACATGTGCGGAAAGAGTTATGAATGTTAAAACTATCATACAAACTAGCAAAGAAGAGTGGATAAAACAGCGTATAAAAGGTTTTGTTGAGGCTTACTTTTATAAAGAACTTGGGACTCGTCTTTCTAAAAAACTTGATAGAGAAGGTTGGAAACCAAACATATCCGAAGTAGACTCAGGGAATGGTTATACTCTTGACATTTTGTTTTTATTCCATTATATAATTATATAGATGAGGGAGAGATAGCGTTTCACATAAAAAAGATTAAAGAGTATGTTGAAGAAAGCATAGGGAAATTTGATACTCTGAGAAAGCAAAAATTTGAGAAGTCAGATCATAGCCTCCACTTGGAACTTTTACTTGTTAAAGGGGAAACATTTTTAGATCCTAGTTTCAATTTTCTCATTGAAGAGATTGAGAAGTGGCTTAAAAAGAATGGCTATGATTATTTGCTTTTTCCAATAAAACAAGAGGCTGAAGAGGAAATCGTATTTGAAATCAACCGAACAACTGATGAAGGAAGGATTTTAGGTGCTGGAGAATCTGTTTATTATCTAATAATTCGTATGGACGGAGGGAAAGGAAGTTCTGTGGGAGATGATTGGAAAACACAAATAAGAGAGATTTTGAAGCTACACGAAAAGCCAGATTATTCCATCGCAAATGCTTTAGATAATCCAGAAAAATTTGCAGAAGAGGTGGATAAACTTATAGAGGCTTATCCTTCATATCTGGAGCGTTTAATTAGAGACCTGCGTGCATCTTTAGAAAAAGGTATTTCGGAAAAGGCTTTAAAGTTGATTAAAGAAATCGTCAAAAGGAGTACTAAAAAAGATATGCTGCTTGAAATGGCAAAATTATTAATAGATGCTTTTGAAGAGAATTTAATTCCTGTTGATTACAAGGATGAGCTTTGGGAAGTTATAGATGGGATGTTAAATAAATTGGATAAGTTGGAAACTGAAGAGAGAATAAGACTAAGAGACATAGTTAATGACAAATATAACTTTACTATTTTTAACACTGTAGAAGGCTCAGCAATAGCCAGCTTGATCCTTTATACTATTTGGCTTAAGGAAAACAATAAAATAAAAGACCTTAATAGTATTCCGGAAGTTAAGGGTAGGCTTGAGTTTTATTTGAATAAACAAACATCTATAATCATACACGTTGTTTATGGTTTTTATCTTCACTCACTTTTAAACATTGATGAACACTGGACAAAAGATATGATACCCAAGATTTTTTCCAAAGATAGAGCAGATTACTTCTGGGGGGCTTGGTGTGCTTATGTTCGGGCTGGTTATCAACACTATAAGGCTTATAGCTTGCTTAGAGATATATACGCCTATGCTATTGAAAACATGAAATATGATGCAGAGTCAGAATGCAAGAAAGACTCATTACATCATTTAGCAGTTCTATATGGATGGGGAATAATGTCATTAGACGATCCTGTTTTCCACAAATTTTGGGAAAAAGCAAACAGTGATGTTAGAGAGAAATTTATTAGCTATATAGGACAACAATTATTAAAATATGAATTACCCGGCGATGTTATTCAAAGGTTCAAAACATTATGGGAATGGCGTATTAGTTATATAAAGGGCTTATCAAATAGACAGGATTTTCAGAAAGAGCTGAAAAGTTTTATCCATTGGTTTGTTTCCAAGAGGTTTGACGATAAGTGGGCTTTAGAAAATCTTACAAAGACTGTGGAGTTAGTTGATGAAATAACAGATGAACATGTTTATTCTGCACTTGATGTGTTAGTTGAAATGGCTAACGAGTTCCCAGAATTAGTTCTAAAATATATAGACTTGCTGACACACAATGCGTCAGAAAGAATTTTAAACTCATATAAAAGAAAGATTAGAAAGTCTGTAGAGGAAATTTCTAAAATCTTGAAATCAAAGGGTAGAAGTGATCTGGAAAAAGAACTTAAAAAGATAAAGGAAACTATTAATTTGAAGCTTGGGAGAAAGGTCTTTTCCGATTAGGGATGTAGATGAATTTTTCTTATAATTTTGCCTACGCCCAATGTATTGAAGTCTTTATTTATCAAAGCTCCAAATTCTTAGCTCCGTAGGAATATGAGAGGCAAAATGTAATCCTTGTAATTGTATGCCTCTATCGGACCCCCAAAATGCTTGCTATGTCCCAGAGCCAATTTTCAAGCTCCTTTATGTCCATCTCGTTTTATTATATCTAAGAGATGAAATACACCCTTAGAATAGCCCTACCCAAAGGCAGGCTCTTTGAGGAAACCTTGGAATTTTTTAAAAGCAAGGGCATCCTTGAGGAGACCTTTGAGGAGGGGAGAAAACTTCAGGTTAGAGTGGGCGACTACGAGTTTCTTTTGGTAAAGCCCTTTGATGTGCCCGTGTATGTGGAAAACGGCGTGGCAGATCTGGGAGTGGTGGGTTATGATGTGCTTTTGGAGAGGGAGCCGGAGGTCTATGAGCTCTACGACCTTGGCATAGGTTTTTGTAGGTTGGTCATTGCGGGAAAGGAGGAAAGGCTTGAGCAGTACAGAAAGGCATCCTTTTTGAGGGTTGCCACCAAGTACCCCAAGATCACCCGGGAGTTCTTTTTGGGAAAGGGAATAAAAACAAAGGTTATATATCTTCATGGCTCTGTGGAGCTTGCCCCCCTTTTGAACCTGTCGGATGTGATAATGGATTTGGTTCAAACGGGCAGAACCTTAAAGGAAAACAACTTGGTGGTCTTTGAGGAGATCAGCTCATCCACCGCAAGGCTCATATGCAACAGGGCAAGCTACCGCAACAAAAAGGATGAGATCTTTTCCTTTCTCAGCAGAGTTCAACGGGAGCGTCCAAAGGAGGCAATTCAACCTCACCCGCGGGCAACCTAACCTTACCCTTTGTCAAGCTTTCAATAAAGTCCAAGGCAAGCTCCAGAGTGCTAATATCCCTGCCATACAGTTTGGCTAGCTCTTCCAAGCTTGGTGGAGTAAATCCCTTTTGGGCTATAGCTTTGGCTATGGAATAGGTTTTCCTGTCTATCTCTGGGTACACGTCTTTTATGTAAGTGATCACTTCCACCGAATAGACCACCACCCGGTCTTTGCTCGCCAGCTCTCTGATCATCTCCTCCAACCTAATCTGGTCGTAGGTTTTAATTTGACCATCTGCCTTTATGCCCGCTATCACCCGGTTGCCATCAAAGATGGCGTGGTAAAAGACAAAGCTCTGTGGAACCTTTTCCCATCCTTGCTCTTCCGCCAGGCTCAAAAAGGCTCCCATAGCCTCCTCTCTGCTTGAAAAGATACCCAAAAGGCTATCAAAACCCTCAGGCTCTACTTGAACCTCCACCACGGTGCAGTCTCCCACTTGCCCTGTTTGCACGCGGTAGCTTAGCTCCTGCCAATCTTTAAAAAGCTCCGTAATTTGCAAATCCACCTCTGCGGGTTCTCTAAAAAGCTTTCTTAACTTCATTGAAACAAGTTTAACTCAGAAAGGTGTATTATGCTATCCCTCTCAAACTGGTCCCTTTGGTATGGGTAATCTTTCCTGTAATGACAACCTCTTGATTCCCTTCTTTGCAGGCTCGCCCACAGGGTAGCCAAGGCGGTAAGGCTTATATCAAAGAGCTGTCTGTTTTGAGGTGTTCTCTCCCACTCCTTCCAATCTTTGAGCCAACCCAAAAGCTTTTCTAAGCCTTCCTTCAAGCTTTCCTCTTCCCTTTCAATTCCGCAGTGCTCCCACATGAGCCTCTTTAGATCCTCAAAGGTGTATTTAGGCTGGCGGTTTCCTTGGGAGGAGTTTTTGAAGCGTCCCTTTGAGCCTTTGATATGTTTTCTGTCTTGGTATATTCGGTAGGCAGTTCTGTAGCCAAAGACCAAGCCTTCCAAAAGGGAGTTGGACGCTAAGCGGTTTGCCCCATGCACGCCAGTACAGGCACACTCTCCAACCGCATAGAGCCCCCAAAGGGCAGTTTGTCCGTAGGTGGATACTTCCAAGCCCCCTATGTAGTAGTGGGCACCGGGTACTACGGGCACGGGCTCTTTGTATGGGTCAATGTTCCTTTTTAAAAGCTCAGAGTATATGACCGGGAACCTCTCCTTTAGGTCTATGCCCTTTTTTGCAATGGGTCTGAGGTCAAGGAAGACCCTTTCCCCTTCCTTTAGCTTTGAGTAAATTGCCCTTGCCACCTGGTCCCTTGGCAGTAGTTCATCCACAAAGCGCTCACCCTTGCTATCTGTAAGAATTGCTCCCTCCCCTCTTACCGCTTCGGAGATGAGAAAGGATGTGCCCTCCAAGAGGGTAGGATGAAACTGCACAAACTCTGGGTTTTTTATGGGAACCCCTTTCCTGAAGGCTATACCTATGCCATCCCCCTTCACATGACCGGAGGAATGCAAGAACATAGAGCTCGCACCGCCCACCGCAAGCACCAAAAGGTTGGTCCTCAAAACCCTAAGGCTTCCCCTTTCATAGACCAAAGCACCCTCCACACACTCATCCCCCAAGATCTCCTGAAGTTCCCCCTCTATTATCCTTATTCCCCTCTCCTTTGCTCTGTTCCAAAGGGTGGTGTATATTGCCTTTCCTGTGTAGTCCTTTACCTTTAAAACCCTCGGGAAAGAGTGTCCCCCTTCTAAGGCAGGCTCTGGGTCAAAGACTACGCCCCATCTTTCAAGGTCTGCCACTCTCTGAATGCCCTCCTCCACCATAATAAGCAGAGCCTTAGGGTTGCAAAGACCCCTCCCAGCCCTTAGGGTGTCCATAAAATGCAACGATGGGCTGTCCTGTGGATGCACCGCACAGGCTATACCACCCTGAGAGTAAAAGGTGTTTCCTATGCCCCTGGTTAGCAGGGTGGGCTTTAGTCCAAGTTCAGAGAGAACTAAGGCACAGGTAAGCCCCCCTATACCGCTTCCCACAATGAGGACTTCAACCTCTTCCTCTGGCAGTAGGGCAGTGTCAAATGTGAGAAAATGCATGAGAAACTGCCCTTAGTATAACATCCGTAAGCCTTTCTGGGTCGTGCCTTATGAAGTCTTCATTTTCTCCTATAAGGTCCTCCGCGTAGACGGTTATTCCTTCCCTGGCGATCTTTGCCACATCGGGAATTACCGGTTCCTGCCCCTGCTCTATGTATCTTCTCAAAAGGTTATCGGAGGGCATCTTTGTGTTTACGATGGCTATGTCTATCTTTGAAAGACCTGTTGCGGTCAAAAAGCCCTTTATATGGTCGTAGGCGGTGTAGCCATCCGTCTCTCCCGGCTGGGTCATAGCATTTACCACAAAGACCTTGAGGGCTGGAGAGGTTTCTACCGCAGACTTTATGTCCTTTATGAGCAAATTGGGCACTATGCTGGTGTAAAGGCTACCAGGACCAAAGATTATGAGGTCTGCACTCTGAAGCTTTGCTATGGCGTCTATGGGAGGCTTGGCATCCTCGGGCTCAATCCAAATCCGGACTATCTTAGCCTTACTACTTTTTCCGTATTCGGTTATGTTTTCTTCCCCTTCGACCACCTTTCCATCGGAAAACTCCGCCCACAGATGAACGCTTTCTGTGGTGGCGGGTATAATCTCCCCTTTTGTTCTGAGTATTTGAGATGCCAAGTTTATGGCGGACAGAAAGCTTCCGGTTATATCTGTGAGTGCCACAAGGAAGAGGTTTCCAAAGGAATGTCCCTCAAGCTCTCCTCCCTTGAACCTATACTGAAAGAGCTTCTGGAGGATCTCCTCCGTTTCCGAAAGGGCAACCAAGCAGTTTCTTATATCCCCCGGTGCGGGTATTTGATAAGCCTTCCTTAACCTTCCTGTGCTACCTCCACTATCTGCTACCGTTACTATTGCAGATAGCTCCTTTATCCGATTGCCTACTTCCTTTTTTAAACCTCTAAGAAGGTTTGAAAGTCCCGTTCCTCCACCCACGCATACTACTTTCATATAAACCTCCTTGAAAAAAATATGCCCACAGATTATTTTAAACCCTATTATGCCCACACTTAATCTCAAAGAGATATTCAAAACAACCGCCCGCTTCTCAGGCTTTTACAAAATAAAACCCGAAGAGTTAGACCTGCCACCAGAGTTGGGAGAACTAAAGGGACCTGTGGAAGTAGAAATTCAAATAGAGAAAGCTCCCCGTGGCTACGAGGTGCATCTGAGCATAAAGGGAAACATAGAGCTTGAGTGTAGTCGGTGCCTAACGCCCTTTATAAAAGACCTTGAGAGCACGGAAACCATAAGGTTGGAAAAGTATCCAGAAAAGCCGTCAATTAGCCTAAAGGCACAGGACCTGAATGTTTTCTTTTTGGAGGACGAGGAAAATTTCAATCTGGCAGACCTTGTAAGAGAACAGATCATACTCAGCATTCCTATAAAGCCCCTGTGTAGGGTGGATTGTCAAATTCCCACACTGGAGGAACCCGAGGAAGACCCAAGGTTTAGCGCCCTAAAAAAGCTCATACAAACCAAGCATTCTTTATAATTCATAACCATGGAGGTCCGATATGGAAACTAAGAGGGCAATTTACAACACACCAGAGCACAAAGTTATCTTCTTTGAAGAGCTGACGCCCGCCAGTGCGGTGCAGGCAAACCAAGTGCTTATAATTCACAAGGATGAGGGAATGCTTTTGGACCCTGGAGGTCATAAGGTCTTTTCTAAGCTTTTATCGGACATCTCTCTTTACATTCCCCCAAGCCAGATAAAATACATCTTTCTCTCCCATCAGGACCCAGACATAGTGGCATCCATAAACGGTTGGCTAATGACCACGAAGGCACAGGCATACATATCTAAACTTTGGACGAGATTTCTGCCCCACTTTGGGCTTGATAGCCAGTTAGAGGATAGGCTCATTCCCATAGACGACGGTGGGACAAAGATCATCTTGGGTGGAGACTGTGAGCTTTTGATACTCCCCGCCCACTTTATGCACTCCCCGGGCAACTTTCAGGTTTATGACCCTTGCTCTAAGATCCTGTTCTCTGGAGACCTTGGAGCAAGCCTGGGACAGGATTACTTCTTTGTGGAGAACTTTGACGAGCACATAAAATACATGGAAGGCTTTCACAAAAGATACATGGCAAGCAATAAAGTTCTTAAGTTCTGGGCAAACATGGTCCGTCAGCTGGACATAGAAATGATCGTCCCCCAGCACGGTGCCATATTCAAGGGCAAGGAAATGGTTGAGCGCTTTATAAACTGGATTGAAAACCTACAGGTAGGTGTGGATTTATTAACGCAAAATGGGTATAGAGTGCCGGTGTGATATAATTTCTTTGCCATGATAAAGGTTGAGATAGTAACACCCAAAGGTCTGGCTTTTTCCAAGGAGGTGAATTCGGTAAATATTCCCACCGTGGAGGGAGAGATAGGCGTCTTGGAAAAGCATATGTATTTGATGACACTTTTAAAGCCCGGTCTTGTGTACTTTGACGGAAAGGCAGAGGGAGGCATTGCGGTAACCTATGGCTTTGTGGACGTGACCCCTGAGAAGGTGATCATACTGGCAGAAGAGGCATATACCGTAGGAGAAATTGATATAGGAAAAGAAAAAGAAGAGTTTGAAAAGTGGGCAAGAAAGCTCGCCACCGCACAAACAATGGAAGAAATAGAAGAGATCACAAAACAAATTGAGAGGGCAAGGACGCTCTTAGAGTTAGTGGAAAGGTTTGGAAGAGTTTAAGGAGTTTGCGTTTTTCCGAGGAAAGGTAAGGTTTATCCAACCAAAACAACATAGGCTTTCTGTAATAGAAATTCTCTTTTTATCAACTCTGAAAGGTATAAAAAAAGGCCACATAGTGGCAGACCTTGGTGCCGGTTTTGGCGCTCTGTCCATACTTATAGCCCTTAAATTTCACTGCAAGGTCCTTGCCATAGAAAGGGACCCAACCATGCTTTTGCTCTTACATAAGAATGTTGAAAATAATAACCTTCAGCATAGCGTGGAGATCTTGGAGGCGGATGTTAAGGAAATAGACAAAAAATTAAAACCCCAGAGTGTAAATTGTGTGGTTCTAAACCCACCCTTTTACCCAAAACAAAGTGCAACAGAAAACAATCCATACCATACAGAAACTTACGGAAAACTGGAGGATTTTTTGAGGGCAAGTGCTTATATTTTGAAGGATGGAGGTTTTATCAACCTACTTATTCCCTCCTTTAGACTTTTGGAAGCTTGTAATATTATGGAAAATTTAAACATAAAGCCCGCATATTTAAAGTTTTTCCACTCATTTATAGACAAGCATGCCAAGTTGGTTCGCATAGCCGGTGTGAAGAACCTAAATCCTAAGCTTGTAGTTGAAAGTCCATTGATAATAAATCACAAGGAAACTAAATACACACAAGAGGTGTGGGAAATTTTGGAGAGGTTTTTGTGATATAATTAACACACTATGAGACTACCTGAAAAGCTAGTGGAACGCATTGCAGATAGGATCATAAGAGAACTAACGGAAGAGAGGATCATTGAGGCGGAGGACCCTTATGTGTTTAAAAAGAAGATAATCGGCATTTTCAAAAAGGTAGAGGAGGAAGAAAAACTTCTTGATGAGAGAACGAGAGAAATTCTAAGGGAGAAGATGCATCTTGTGGAGGAGGCAAGCTTAGACTACAGGACCGCCTACAGGGCTGTTAGGAGCAAGCTTGCGGAGGAGATGAACATAAACACAAACAAGAGGGAGAGGATGAACCAGATAGCAGGGATGATAAAGGATTTAATATTAGAGGACGACACGGTGGAAATATACGAAGAACCTCATATTATAAGATCTCGGATAAGGGCTATCCTGATGGAAGCCCTCAGGGAAGAGGAAGAAATAGACAGGGAGGTAAGGGAAAGAATAAAGTCTTACTCAAGGAGAATTGTGGAAGGGACGCCCGAGTGGAACCATCTATACAAAAGAATATACGAAGACGCCCTGAAAAGAAGAGGGCTCCTTTAAGGCAGATAAGCTATCGGGTTCTGACGCATACCGTATCTTATCACCTCGTAATGTAAGTGAGGACCAAAGGACCTTCCAGTATTACCCACCTTGCCTATTATCTGTGCCTTTACCACCCTGTCTCCATAGCTAACGGACAGGCTTGAGAGGTGGGCGTACAACGTAGCAAAGCCATAACCATGGTAGATTATAACAGTGTATCCGTAACCCCTCAGCCAGCCAGCGTAAACTACCCTACCATCTGCGGCCGCACTAACCGGTGTGCCGTAAGGTGCAGATATATCTACACCTGTGTGGAACTCCCTGCGCCCACCTATAACACGCCAACCATAATCGGAAGTTATAACCCCCACCACGGGCCAGATATCCGGCTTGACCATATCAACAGTTTTGATGTTTGCCAACTCCCTAAAGGCTTCCTCCACAGACATTTCCCTTCTTATAAGTTCATCCACCTTTTCCGTGTCCAGCTCCTTTAAAGGGTCAGAGTAAATTTCCGAGGGTTCTGCGCTTGCTTTCCCAGGACCACCCACACCCAACTTTGTTATGGATGTATTTCCAACTATTGAAAAACTTAGCATAAGTAGAAAAATAGCTTTTTTCATAACAATCCCCCTTGGGAAAAGTATAACTAAAAGGAACCTATCAGTCAAGAGTGCCCTTTAGCATGTCCTCAAGAACCTCGTTTATAGACCTGTAGATTTTTTCACTCAATCGCAGTCTTTCTAACCTATCAAGGGAACTTTCTTGATCAATTCTTTCTATTATACTCGTAAGGTTTGAATCTTCTACCTTTCTATATATTCCCATAGCCTTTATCAAGCTCACTTTTAGCTTTATATCAAACACTTTGTGGTTTTTTACATCCAAAAGCAGAAAAGTTTGTAGAAGTTTAAAAATAGAACTATCGTAATAAGCTACCCACCTTAGTATGGTGTGAAGTACCTTAGACATCCACAAAAACCGGTCGTAGCTCTTTAGGGCTAAGTAAGAGTAAAGCTTGGCGGACACAAGGTCGTTCAAGATGAGAAGGTCTCCCGATTGGTGATAATCTATAGTCAGCAAGTTAAAAGGTTCAAAAAAACCGCAGTAAGATTCCTCCGGATGAAAGCCCCTTTTAACAAATATCTTGCACCTTCCAACAGTTCCATAAGCGTAAGCCAGCAGATCCCACTCTCCCACAAGAAATTTTTTTATAACTATTACCTTTGCCTTTGCGGACACAAAAGAATTATACCGCTTTTGATTGGACGGACTAAAAGCCTGCCTTACACAGAAGGTTATTGAACTTTTATGTATGCATAACCCTTTACTTGAAGCTCACCTATCGCGCCTACACCAGAGGGAACTATTTTGCAAAAGTCATAAAGCTTATTAGGGTCAAGTTTTAACCTTGTTAAGGTTATGTTGCATATTAGTGGGTCCACACCGTATGCGTTGAGATCCCTAACACTTTCACCTATTTTTGGATCAAAGTTTTCTTTCTCCCAAGGGCTCCCTGCTAAGTCTTTCATAAAGAACTTTACACCCGGTCCGTGGGCAACTATTACTATCTTAATCTTGGTTGGGTCGTTATCGTATACAGATAGATGGTTCCTTATATTACCTAACATAGTCATAAACCTTTGAGGGTCACCAAAATCTGCATGATAAACCACATTTATCTGTGCTTCTTTTTTTAGGTCATTAAAGCCTAATTTTGGCGGTGCTGAGTGGGCAAACTTACCCAGCAGAGGTATTGAACCAACAATGCCCAAAAGCTTAAAGAAGCCCCGTCTGTCCATGATAAAAACCTCCTTTTTGAGATAAATTTTTACTAAATACCAATATACGATTTTGTCAAAGAATGTGTATTGATTTTACTTATATCTTCTTTATCTTGCACTTATATAAGTTTTTAAGAATATCTCAATGCATTTAAATTCCCTTTTCCCTTTCCAATTAACTAATAAAGTGGTTGGTTAAAGTTCTTGGGTTGAATATAATAATAAGATGAACCACCAATTGCTTTACGCTTGGTCGGACTTTGTGGAAAAAGTACGCCAATTCTTCCGTTCAAAGGGATACTTGGAGGTTTCCACGCCCATTTTGCAAAGCTATCCCAATGCAGACCCTAATATAGAGCCCCTCAAGTTAAACCTTACCTTAAAAGGTCAAACGAAAAGCTACTGGCTACATACCTCTCCAGAACACGCTATGAAAAAACTGCTGGCAATCTTTCCCAAAGATATGTTTCAGATAACGAAGGTGTTTAGAAACGGAGAGTATGGAAGATTGCACAGACCCGAATTCACCATGTTGGAGTTTTACAAAATTGGGACAGACTACAGAGGGCTCATAGAAGACTTGAAGGGGCTTTTAAATCTTTTTGGCTTTGAAGACTTTCAGATTTTGGAGCTGGAGAAAGCTTTTGAAGAATACTTGGGCATAGTTTTATCTGAGGAGGAAGAGATATTAAAAAACAATCTAATGGCTTATGGCTATGATTTTGACGACAAGGAAGACTGGGAGACCATCTTTTATAGGCTCTATTTGGAGTTGGAGAGGCGTTTAGCTTCCGAAAAGCCCACCTTTTTAATAAAGTTCCCCTCAAAGCTTGCCATGTATGGAGTAGTGAAGGATGGTTATGCGGAGAGGTTTGAACTTTACATAAAAGGCATAGAAATAGCTAACGGCTGGACGGAGGAGAGAGACCCTCAAAAGGTAAGGGAAAGGATGAAAGAATGGATCAAAGATAAAGACCTTCCCATAGATGAAGAGCTTTTGCAGGCTTTACCAAAGATTCCTGAGTTTTCTGGTTGTTCTGTGGGCTTAGAAAGGCTCTTTATGGCGGTTTATAATATAGAAAGTTTAGACCAAATCCCATGGATTTTTAAGGAGGAAGGCTTATGAATAACTTGAAGGAAGCCCTTGGTATTTTGCTGAAAGAACAGTATGCACCATACCTTGTTTCCAGCTTGTACTTGCGCCTTGCCCCAGAGGATAGAACAGATAGGAAGTATCTAAGGGTTTTTAAAGACATGGTAAAAGCCCAAAAGGAAAGCTTGGAACTTAGAGGATTGGAGAGGGATGTGATCAATTCCGTGGTAGAAGACTTTGAAAGGATGGAGGAATTTTTAAGCAAGCCGGAAAACCTGGAGAACTGTGGAGGTATTGCCCTGTTTTCTTGCAGTGCAAAGAAGGTGTTCGTCCCTATAAAGCTCCCCTATACTTACAGAAACAGGCTTATGGTAGCTCCAAATCCTTTGGTGAGGGAAATTGCTGCTATAGATGAAGAACTGGGGATTATTGGTGTGCTTTTGATTGACAGAAAGCACGTTAGGTTTTTCCTAATGGATTTTGAGGGTATTGGAGAGGTTTCTGACTTTTTGGAGCCTTTGGCAACTAGGGCTCACAAGTTCCACAGCGGTGGAGCATCCCTAAAGGGTGCGCAGGGAACATTCAGGTACTCTATGCCCTCAAGGGCTTCTGCACCCAATATGGTCCAGCACGGAATTGGTGAGTACAGATTTCACATGAGGATCCAGGAGGAAAAACACAGGCTTTTCAAAATAGCCAACGATGCACTGATGGAGGCTTGGAAGGAGAACAAGTTTAACAAGCTTGTTATAGGCAGTATAAGAGAGGATATAAGAGAGATAGAAAACCATCTTCATCCTTATCTACTCAATATGTTGGTGGGCTATGTGAGGATTAATCCTTCGGAGGCGACGGAGCATACCGTAAGGAATGCGGTCTTGGAACTTTTGTGGCAAAAAGACAGAGAGCAGGAGGAAGAGCTTGTAAATACACTATTGGACCTTGAGGGTAAGGGGCTTGCGGTAGAAGGCTTGTCTAAGGTCTTAGAACATTTATACATGGGCAATGTGAAGACTCTTTTGGTGGCAGAAAACTTTGAAAGGTCTGGCTACTTCTGTCCAGTCTCTAATATTCCCGTATTGGAGCCTAAGTGTCCTACAGAAGAGGAACCCTATCCCATTGAGGATATAGTGGATGAGGTTATAGAGCTTGCCTTGGAAGAGAGGGCGGTTGTGGAGGTAATAGTCAGGGAAAACCTTCAGAAGAAGTTTGATGGCGTGGGAGCCCTTCTAAGATGGAGGGTATAAACTTTCCTTTATGATAGAAAGGGTAATTGTGTTTATAGATGGTTCAAACGTCTTTCATGCCATAAAGTCTTTGAACATAAGAATAGATTACAGTAAGTTGGTGAACTTTTTGGTAGAGGACAGGAGGCTCGTTAGGGCTTACTTTTACGGCGCGGTACCCCAAGAGAAGGATCTAAAGAAAAACTCCCCCGAATGGGAGAGCTTTCTCAGGCAGAAACGTTTTTTGGAAGAGTTAGCCTTGCAGGGCATAAAGGTAAAAACCGCTAGTCTGAGAAGGCTTCCAAGTGGAGAGTTTCTGGAAAAGGAAGTGGATATTATGTTAGCTACGGATATGCTGAGTTTGGCATACAAAAACGCCTACGATACCGCCATACTGGTAACGGGCGACAGCGATTTTTCCTACACGGTGGAGGAAATTCAGAGCTTGGGCAAGAGGGTAGAGAACGCCTCCTTTAAAAGCACCAGTTCCCACATTCTCAGGAAGGTTTGCGACCGATTTACCCTTTTGGATGACTACATTGACAGGTTCATCGTAGAAGAGAAGGTCAAGGTAAGTCAGGAGATTAGCTTTTGGGAGAAGGTCCTTAGGCTATGGAAAAGGTAGTTTCCCTTAAGGTAAATTCTAAATGCCTGAAGGACCTTCCCTGTTACGAAAGGCTGGAAGAGGAACATGCCATAACGGTGGGCGTCTTTGACGGTGTCCATCTTGGGCATCAGTATCTTTTAAAGAAGCTAATAGAAAGTGCCCAAAGGAGAGGACTAAAGAGCTGTGTTCTGAGCTTTTACCCACATCCCTCAAAGGTTCTTTCTCCTGGACAGCAACCCTGCGAGCTTACAGACCCCCTAGAGAGGGCTGAAAGAATATTAAGGCTTGGTATAGACAGAGTGGTTTTTATAAACTTTGACAGAGAATTTTCCCGCATCAGGGCGGAGGACTTCTTAAAGCATGTGCTTTTTGAAAGGCTAAGGTGTAGTTATCTTCTTGTGGGGTATGACTGGCGGTTTGGCTACAGAAGGGAAGGAGAGGTGGAATTGGCAAAGGAGATGGGCCAAAGGCTTGGCTTTGAAGTGGAAACTGCAGAACCCTTTTACAAAAACGGACACATAATAAGTAGCACATACATAAGGAGGCTTTTGCACAGCGGAAGATTGGAGGAAGCCAGTGAATATCTTGGAGAAAATTATTGGGTTAAGAGAAAGGTAGTCAGAGGTTCTGGCAGGGGCAGTTCCCTTGGCTACCCTACCGCTAATTTGGGACCTTCGGAAAACTTGTGTTTAAAGGAGGGTGTTTATGCGGTAAGGGTGAATGAGCAATTTTTGGGAGTAGCCAACTACGGCTTTAGACCCACCTTTGACGGAAAAACAAAGGTTTTAGAAGTTCATATATTGGACTTTGAGGGAAACCTTCGCGGAGAAAGGCTGAAGGTGGAATTTTTGAGCTTTTTGAGAGAAGAGAAAAAGTTCTCCTCCAAGGATGAGCTAATAAAACAGATAGAGAGGGACATAACCATAGTGAAGGAAAAATTTGGGCGTTAAACTATTTTTTGTGATGTCCTCTGAAAGAAAAGCCATCCTTGAAAGATACGCATGGGACAGGACGCAAGACGAAGAGGAGCTTCTCATAAGGGCGATGATGTATCACAACCCTGTGGAACTCTTAAGGGCTTTTTCAAGGGAATAGCTTAAAAAGACCTTTCTTGAAAACTTGCACCGCTTTGACGATAAAAATCTAAACTTTTGGAAGTTTGCCCTTGAGGTTAGCGATGAAGAGTTTAACCGATACGCAGAGGGAAACTTTAGGTTTGGTCTCAGGAAGTTCATTGGTTAGGGGCTTTTACCTGGCGGGGAGGATTTCAACTTTTTATCTACAAAATAAATGGGTATCGCGGGACACAGGCGTTGATTTCGCAGTGAAGAGAAATGGAAAGCTTTATAATGCTATTATTGGAGAGTGTTCAGGTTAAAATGGTGAAGAGATAAAATGGCTGACCTTTTAACACCTTTTCTACAAAATGAATTCTGGGTTTCAAAAATAAAGAGGAGGCTACCGTATCTCTTTAGGATAGCTGAGATTGAAAGTTCAAGGGGTGGACACACGGGAATGGAGGTAGGAAGTTTACGGGAGAGGATAATAGTAGCTTTACTCATCTATAAGTTTGGCAAAGAAAACGTAATAACCAACATACCTATAACTTTCCCAGAGGCGGATGTTATACTGAAGGGACATGATAACCCTATATCTATAAAAACTAAATCTGGCAAAGGTTTAAGTGGTGTTAAGATTGTCTGGACAGTTGATTGGCTAAAAGTGGAAGAGTTTGTCAAAAACTATACTCCCAGTTGCGATCTAATATTTATTCAAGTAGTTTGGAACAATAAAGGTGTTTTCTCTTACGTGCCTTTAAGAGTTCAGAGGGAAATCTTTAACTCTTACGGAGTTGAGAGATATTTTAAACTTCCCACGCGTGGCACAAATCCTAGAGGTATAGAGATAAGTTCAGAAGCTCTTAACGCGTGTATCAGCCATCCACTGAGTGTAAACGTAGAAATTGATTGGCGGATATCTGATAAAATAAGCTATGATCCATATGTTAGATGGGTTGAGCTATGGCAAGAAGAATAAGTACTAAAACTTCCGAATTCGGAAGCAGGGGCAGGATAGCCCACGATTCATCGCCATTTTACAAAAGGAAGATTTACAAAGATTTTTTCAATGAACCCGTCCAATATGTGGAGAATAATTTGCCCAAAGAGCTATTGAACAGAATATTTTGTAAGTCTTCAGAGAATATGTCCGAGTTGCCTGATAACTCTGTGCATCTTATGATCACATCTCCTCCATACAATGTTGGGAAAGAGTATGATCAAGATATGAGTCTTGAGGAGTATAGGGAATTCTTAAGAAGAGTATGGAAGGAGGTTTACAGAGTACTCGTTCCGGGTGGCAGGGCTTGTATAAACATTGCCAATATTGGTAGAAAACCCTACATACCACTGCACGCTTTTATAATAGAAGATATGCTTAACCTGGGATTTCTTATGAGAGGGGAGATAATATGGGTGAAAAAAGGCGGTGGTGCACCTTCAACTGCGTGGGGCACGTGGATGTCTGCAAAAAATCCAACACTTCGGGATGAACACGAATACATACTTGTATTTTCTAAGAAGTTTTTTGAAAGACCCAAAACGGAAAATAAGGAAGATACTATAACAAGAGAAGAGTTTTTAGAGTTTACAAGGAGCGTGTGGTATATGAAACCTGAAACAGCAAAAAAAATAGGGCATCCTGCTCCTTTTCCTGTGGAACTTCCTTATAGACTTATCCAGCTTTATAGTTTTAAAGGAGATGTTGTACTTGATCCTTTTATGGGTAGCGGACAAACCGCATTAGCGTGTTTAAAAACAGGTAGGTTTTACATAGGATATGAAATAAACGAAGATTATGTTAGGCTTGCAGAAAAAAGAATAAGGGAATGGTTAGCTAATGGAACTTAACCTTGAACTCCGAATTAGCTTTTTCATCTGTTTTACCCTATTAAGGAGTTTTTTGAATATCAGTGTAAAAGCCTGCTAAAAGACATAAACCTACTGTAAAAGGTAGCTTCCGTAAACGATCTCTCCGTTTTTCAAAAGAAAGAAAGATTTTTCCATCTTGTCCCTTATTCCCTTCTTGTTTTCCAAAAAGTCAAGCAGTGTTTTTGGTTCTCCGTGGGCCCTCAGCATGTACTCCCTCTCTTCGCCGTTGTCAAAGATGATCTTTACGGGTAGGCAGTAGAACTTGGAATATTCCCCCTCGTTGCAACGGTGGATTTCTCCAATTACCTCAATGGAGACGCTCCTTGCCACTATATCCTCTTGCTTGAGCATCGGTAGAAATTATAAACAATCTGCCAGGTAATCTGCAAGGTGCATAACCTTTTGGTTGGTTTTGTTTGCCTTTGTGCCATCCCTAAGGTTTAGCACACAACCGGGGCAAGAGGTAAGCACCACCTCCGCACCCGTCTTTTTTAGGTCTTCAATTTTCTCCTGTTGTATGCTTTTGGATAGCTTAGGGTTTGTTATGGAAAAGAGCCCCGCAAAGCCACAGCAGGATTTATCCTTTTCACCTTTTATCAGCTGGTCGCCCTCTACCCTTTTTAGTAAGCCATAGAAGACTTTGTCGCTTACCTTCATGGCACTGTAAGAGTGGCAGGGCACATGAAAGGTGGTCTTTGTTCCTTTACCTTTAAAGGTTAGGTTGCTTTCAAAGAGTAGCTCCGCAAAGTCATATACCTTTTTCTTTAGACCATAGTCCTCTTGGAGGGCACCACCGCAGGTGGGACAGGCTACCACCACCGCATCAAACTGGTATTTTTCCATTTCCTTCAGGTTGTGTTCCTTCAACCTTTCAAAGGCTTCCCTGTAGCCCGAATAGTAATGTGGAGCACCACAGCATTTAATATCCTCTGGCACCACCACCGTCCAGCCTGCCCTGTTCATAAGCTTTATAACGTTTTCCCCTGTCTTTGAGTAAAAGGCGTCTATCATACAGCCAGTAAAGAACAAAAGCACACCTTTTTCCTGTTCAGCCTTAAAGGTCTTTCCCCTCAGGCTAAAGGCTTTTCCGTCCGGCTTTGGCATAAACTTTACCGCACCGGTGGGAAAGGGCACCTTTACCTCCTCAAAGGGCAACTTTTCCATGAGCTTGCCTGTTAGCTTGATTACCTTTCGCCCTACTTCCGATTGTAAAAGCTCCAAGCTTTTTAACCCGGCGGATTTAACGAAGGATTTCCTCTGAGTATTTCTGACGGTAGCTACGATTTCTTTATACTCCACTCCGTTGGGACAGACCCACTCGCACCTTCTACACATGGCACACTGATCCAGGTGCTTGTATGCTTCTTCGTCTTTGAGCTCACCACTGAGAAGCATTTCTGCCAAGACGAGCCTTCCCCTTGCGTAGCCCGCCTCCTCTTGGATGTAGGGATAGGTAGGGCATACCGACTTACACAGGGCGCACTTCACACATTTTTGGGTTAGCTCCAAAGGGATTTCAACCATTGTTTAGTTAAAGATATACTCCCAAATAAGGCATGCTGTGATTAAGCTCACCTAAGGCTCCACCACCACGCATTGATGGGCTTTTTTTAGGTTCTCCCTTACTCTTAAGACATCCTCAAGTCGCACATTTTCTATGTATTTCACATACTCTTGGTCCATTTTGTAGCCAAAGCCCATTACCTCCCAAAAGCCCAATTGGAAGGCTTGTCTGCTTCTGGTTTGTCTGTCCAAAAGATAGCCACCTATGATCTTCTTCTTGGCGAGCTCTAAATCCTCATTGGTGATCTCTGCCTCTTGCACCACCCAAAGCAGGTCCTTTAGGGCACTTTCTTTTTTGTCCGGAGAAGTGCCAATGTATGCAAAGACCCTTGGAGAGTACAGCCTTATGGGAAACGTAGAGTAAGTAGCGTAGGCGTATCCCCTCTTTTCTCTGAGCTCACTAAAGAGCTTGGAGGTCATGCCATCCCCCAGTATACTGTTTAGAACCCTAAGGGCGAAAAAGTCCGGGCTATTCAGTGGAACGCCTTCGAAGGCACACAGGATGGTTGCCTGGGCACCTTCCCTTTGAACCCTTTCCACCAAGCTCTCCTTTATAGGTTTGTCCTCCGCCTTAAGGTTGAACTCGCCAGAGGGCAACTTGGAAAAGACAGTCCTGAACCTTTTTTCTAACTCTTCCAATGGCATATCTCCCACCACAGCTACAACAACGTTTTTACCCTTCAGAACCTGTTGCCATCTTTTTATTAGGTCCTCCCTCTCTACCTTTTCCACATCCTCCTCCCTTCCTTCGGGAGCCACTTCATAAGATGTTCCCCTGTAGGTTATTAACCTAAGCCTTTCCATGGCAAGCTCAAAGCCGTCTTCCCTCCGGGACCTTATGCTTGCTATGACCCTTCTTTTTTCCACCTGTAGCTGTTCCTCTGGAAAGGTGGGCTCCAAAAGGATGCTCTCTATCACCCTTAGCCCCTGCTCAAGCCCCTCCGGTCTTGTGGAGAAGCTAATGTAGATGTAATCGTCTGCGGTGGAGGCTTCTATGCTACCGCCCCAGTCCTCAAAGGCACTGGCAATATCATAGGAGCTAAAGGTTTTTGTCCCCTTGGTCAAAAGCCTTGCCATAAGGTTTGTGGTTCCCCTCTTCTCTTCCCCATGGGTGCCAGACTTTATGAAGATGCTACCCGCCACTATACCCCTACCCTTTGTCTCCTTTATGATCAACTTTACACCGTTTTCTAAATTTACCTCTTTCAACTTTGCACCTCCGTAGGATAAACTAAAAAGGAAAAAAATTATAAGAAGAAAGACGCTCATTTTTCTGGCACCATCAAAATTTCCGAGTAAGGCTTGCTGAGTATGTACTTTTCCAGCACATTCAGAACATCCTTCTTTCTGACGGACCTTATATTGCTTTCAAAGTAAAGGTAGTAGTCCAAAAGTCCCACCACCGTCAGGGAGTAGCCAATGTAGTAAGCTTCCCTTTGGACCCTCTCAAGGGCAAAGACCTCCGAGTTTATAATCCTTTGCTTTGCCTTTTGCACCTCCTCGTCGGTCAGGGTCTGAGGGAGCTCCCGCAAAATCTGCATTACTCTTTCCTTTACCTCTTTATACCTGCTTGGATCAAAGCTGGCGGATATAACAAAAATGTTATCCCTTGGTCTTGCAAAGTCTCCCGAGGATACCGAATACGCTAACCCCTTTTCCACCAGTTCTTTGTAGAAAAGGGATGTCCTGCCGTTTCCGAGGATCTGGTCCAGCACCAAAAGGGCGTAGTAGTCTTTTACCGCCACAGGCATTACCCTCCAACCTATGATCCAGTATGCCCTCTCTAACCTTTTGTCTTTTATCTCCTTAAAGCGGTTTTCCAACTGCTCGGGCTCTGGCACATACTGGGTTCTTTTTACGGGCTTTCCTACCTCTCTACCAAAGGTTTCCTCCACAAAGCTTTTAACCTCCGAGGGCTCCACATCGCCCACCACTACTATTACCATATTCTGGGGCTGATAATAGTTGCGAAAGAACTCCAAAAGGCTCTCCCTTGTAAACTTGCTTATGGTCTCTTCGTAGCCTATGATGGGGTGCCTGTAGGGAGAAGCTTTATAGACCAGCTTTTCAAACTCTTCCCACAGAAGGTTTATAGGGTCATCCTTGCCCCTTCTTAGCTCCTCTATCACTATGGGCTTTTCCTTTTCCACCATATCCTTAGAGAGCAAGGGCTTTTGGGTGAGTTGGTAGAGAACCTCAAGGGCGGGCTTCCAATAGGGCTTTGCCACGGTTATGTAGTAAAAGGTGTACTCCTTGGATGTGCCCGCGTTCATCCTACCACCCATGCCTTCCACCAACCTGTCTATCTCCCCGTAAGGATACTTTTCAGAACCGTTAAAGAGCATGTGTTCTAAAAAGTGTGCCATGCCCTTCTGTTGGTAGTTTTCATCTATGGAACCCACCTTGAACCAAACCTGCAAAGAAACCGCCTCTGTGTCATCCCTGTGCTTTACCACCAAAATGGCACCGTTTTTGAGTTTATACTTTGCCAAATCTTGCACCGCAAGGGCGTAAGCCATCAAAAGCACCTCCAAAAGTAAAATGATAATAACTCTCACAAGGTAAAGATTTTAACCTTATCCCATTACTTTTCAACGGCAGGAATGAATTTAAAATATCATCAATGCGCGTTTTGATAACGGGGTGCGCGGGCTTTATTGGTTCTCATCTTTGCGATAAGTTCTTGGCAGAGGGCTTTGAAGTTATAGGCATGGACAACTTCATCACGGGCAGTCCGGACAACATAGCCCATCTTTTGGGACACCCGAGGTTTAGGTTCATCCACTACAACGTGGTCAATTACATATACATAGAAGGTCCTCTGGACATTATCCTTCACTTTGCGTGCCCTGCGTCTCCGGTGGATTATCTCAACCATCCCATACACACCATGAAGGTGGATTCTTTGGGAACGCTGAACACCTTGGGACTTGCCAAGCTGAAGTCCGCCCGTTATGTGTTTGCATCCTCTTCGGAGGTATATGGGGACCCTTTAGTGCATCCACAGAGGGAGGATTACTGGGGCAATGTGAACCCGGTAGGTGTCCGAAGCGTCTACTCGGAAGCCAAAAGATTTTCGGAGGCCCTGTGCATGGCTTATTACCGGGAGCATAGGGTGGACGTTAGGATTTTGAGAATATTCAACACCTACGGTGAGAGGATGAGGATCGGAGATGGTAGGGTGGTGCCCACTTTTCTGGATAAGGCACTGAGGGGCGAGCCCATACCAGTCCATGGAGGGGGCACCCAAACCCGTAGCTTTTGCTACATAGAGGACATGGTGGAGGGCATATTCCGAGCGTCCGTCAAGGATGGAATAGAGGGAGAGGTGATAAACCTGGGTAGCCCAGAGGAGATAAGCATCCTTGACCTTGCAAGGATGGTGGTAGAGCTTACCAATTCTAACTCTCCTATACAGATTCTGGAGGCAAGAGAGGATGACCCAAAGAGAAGGTGTCCGGATATCACAAAGGCAAAGAACCTTTTGGGCTGGGAGCCAAAAACTTCTCTGAGGGATGGCTTGAAAAAAACCATAGAGTGGTTAAAATCATATTCAAGGAGGTAAAAATATGTTTCACATGCCCAATTTGACGGAGCTGTTGGTAATACTTCTCATAGTCTTTTTACTCTTTGGAGCTTCAAAGTTGCCCGAGGTGGGCAGAGGGTTGGGAGAAGGCATAAGGAACTTTAAGAAGGCCCTCGCCGGCGAGACCGAGGAAGAAAAGAAGGTAAAAGAAGTTAAGGGCGAAGAGGTAAACAAGGAGAAGGTTTAAGGCTCCTTTAGGATCTTTGAAATTATCCCGTTTACAAACCTGCTGGGTTTGCTTCCCGCATACTTGTAGGTTATGTTCATGTAGTCTTTGATAACCACCTTTGGGTTTTTAACCTTTGCGTATAAAAGCTCTGCAGTTGCCAACCTTAGGATTGCCCTTTCTACGTATCCAAGCCGGTCAAAGTCCCAGTTTTCCAAGTTATCGGATATGGTTTTGTCTATATCACCCGCGTGTTCAAAGTATGTTCTTATGAGCTTACGCATGTATCTTCTCTGCTCGCTGTTTTTTACCCTGTTCATAGAAAGATACTCCTCAACAAGCTCCTCTACACTACCCCCTCTTATGTCCCACTGGTAGAGCACCAAGAAGGCGTCTTCCCTTGCTTTCGTTTTGTATATCATCTAAGGGTCCTAAAGAGATTGACCATCTCTATGGTGGAGAGCATGGCGTCCCATCCTTTGTTGCCGTGCTTTGTGCCAGCCCTCTCTATGGCCTGTTCTAAGGTGTCTGCGGTTATGATCCCAAAGGAAACGGGCTTTCTGTGCTCCAAGCTGAGCATTGCCAGACCCTTTGAGACCTCGTTGGCTATGTATTCAAAGTGGGGAGTGGCACCCCTTATGAGGACACCCAAAGCTACCACACCCTCTATGTCTTCCTTTACAAGCAGTTCCTTAACCGCCATGGGAATCTCCCAAGAACCCGGCACCCTAACAAGGGTAAGGTTTTCCTCTTCTCCTTCGTGTCTTAGAAAGCAGTCTATGGCACCCTCCACCAGCCTTTCCACCAGGGTATGGTTAAACCTGCTTGCTACAATGCCTATCTTTAGCCCTCTTGCGGTTAGCTTTCCTTCATAAATTCTCATGACTGAGCCTCCAGTTGTCTATTAGCCTCGTGCTGCCCACGTAAAGGGCAACCAAAATCCTATTGCCCTCCTTTACCTCCTCCACCGGGTTTAACTCCTCATCCGTTATCTCCACATAATCGATCTTTCTAACATGGGGGTGCTTCAAAAGAAAATCCTTCATAGCTTCCTTTAGCAAGTTTGCGTCCGTGTTTCCTGATTGAAAGAGCTTTTGGGCAAGCAAAAAGGACTTGTAAATAGCCAAAGCGCTTTGCCTTTCCTCCGGGCTCAAATACACATTCCTTGAACTGCAGGCGAGCCCGTCCTCTTCCCTAACGGTGGGCACGGGCACGATCTCAACCGGTAAAGAGAGGTCCTTTACGAGCCTTTCCACCACCTTTAGCTGTTGGTAGTCCTTTTCTCCAAAGTAAGCCCTGTCGGGTTGGACTATATGGAGCAACTTTAGAACCACTATGGCTACGCCGTTGAAGTGCCCGGGTCTGTAAGCACCCTCTAACCTATCGGTGAGCCCGGGTATGTCTATTTTTACCTTGGGTAGCTCAGGGTACATCTCTCGGTCTTCGGGGGCAAACACCACATCCACACCCGCCTCCTCGCACATGGCGAGGTCCCTCTCCAAATCCCGTGGATACCTCTCGTAGTCTTCACCTGCCCCAAACTGAAGGGGATTGACATATATGCTAACTACAGTGACCTCGTTTTGGAGCTTTGAGAGCCTTACCAGTTCCATGTGGCCTTTGTGTAGATATCCCATGGTGGGCACAAAACCCACCGACAGATTGCTCCCGTTACATCTCAATTCCTTCAAAAAGTTTCTAATTTCCTTTATTTTCCTGAAGAGTTTCGGCATGGCTTTTCACCAAGCTAAATAATTATATCAGAGGTAAAAATCATACTCCCAATCTACATAGGGTATAAGTTTTTCCCTAAGGAGGTGGTAAAGATGGTGGTTTTTGAGAGGGAACAACTCAAGGATAAGAATATATTTTTCTCTGACACAAGGGAGGTGCCCCTTCGCATAGAGGTCTCAGACAGAGAAATAAAGGTAATAGGCAGTAGCAGGGAGGTGGTCCTGCCAAAGGACTCCCTGAGGGCAAAGGCGATCCTTGATAGGCTCAGGATCGGGCGGGAGAGCGAGTTTTCGCAGGAGATATACTTATAATTTTTGCATGGAAGAGTTCAGAAGCGTTAGGGGTTTTCACGACATCTTTGGAGAGGAGCTTGAGAGGTTCAACGCGGTAAGGCAGACCGTAAGAAGGATCCTTGAGCTCTACAACTTTGAGGAGATCATCCTGCCGGTGGTGGAGTATGCGGAGGTCTTTCAAAGGAGCATAGGAGAGGCGACGGACATTGTCCAGAAGGAGATGTTTGTGTTCCCTGATAAAAAGGGAAGGATGTTGGCGCTTAGGCCTGAGGGCACTGCAGGGGTGGTAAGAGCCTTTATTCAAAACAGGATGTTTGCCCTAAGGCCCTATACTAAGCTCTTTTACGAAGGACCCATGTTCAGGTATGAAAGACCTCAGGCGGGAAGATACCGTCAGTTCCATCAGATAGGTGGAGAGGTCTTTGGAAGCTTAGACCCTCTCGTGGATGCAGAGATAATAAGCATTGCCCACAAGGTGGTAAAAGAGCTAAAAATAGAGGCAGTGGTAGAGGTCAATTCCATAGGCTGTAAGGTGTGTAGGCCCGCATACAGGGAAGCCCTAATACAATACTTGGAACAGGTAGCCGGACATCTGTGTGAGGACTGTATAGACAGAAAGGACAGAAATCCTCTCAGGGTTTTAGACTGCAAAGTGCCCACATGCAAATCTGCAGTTAAGGATGCGCCCAAGATGGTGGATTTTCTGTGTGAAGAGTGCAGGGAACACTATCAAAAACTGCTTGAGTATTTGAACATCATGGGCATTCCCTACGTGGAAAACCCTAACCTGGTAAGAGGATTAGACTACTACACAAAAACCGTCTTTGAGGTGGTCTCCCGGGAGCTGGGTATAACCATAATAGCAGGCGGAAGGTATGATTACCTTGTGGAGGAGATGGGTGGAGTGCCAACGCCTGCGGTGGGCTTTGCGGTTGGTGTGGAAAGGGTGGCAATGTTGGTTAAAGAGCTTCCGCAAAGACAGCCCCTTTATATGGTGATCCCCTTGGGAGAAGATACAGTAAGTTATGCCCTGAAGGTCTGCGAGCTTTTGAGAGAAAAGGGTAAGAGGGTGGAGCTCTCTTACAAAAGGGCAGGTTTGAAAAAACAGTTGGAGCTGGCAAACAAGCTAAAAGCTGATTATGCGGTCATAGTGGGCGAGGATGAGATGAAGGAAGAGAGCCTGTCCATAAAGAATTTGCACACAGGAGAGCAAGTTAAGCTGAGCCTGAAGGAACTTTTTGGTTATGTGCTTTGAAGAGCTAAAGCGGAGGCTTTTGGAAGGCATAGACCTTAAGCAGGGCAGACTTTATTTGGCCAAAGTAAGTCAGGGGCGCTTTTTGGAAGAAGAGAACTACACCATCCACCTGAACGGAAAGAGACTGCTCTTTGCCAAGGTCTTTTACGGAAGGAAGCCCTACTACAAAGAGTGGGTGGAGCTTTTTAACATAGAGGAGGGATTTTTTGGTACAGAAGCGGAGGACCTACTTTTGGAGCTCTTCAGCAGATGTTTTAGAAGGATCTTTGTGGAATACTACAACGACCCACAGACTACAAAAGAGTTAAAAAGTGGCATTCCACCCCAAGAGACCAGGCTCGGTAAAAAGCTAAAAAGTTTGGGCTACACCTACTTTAGGGACTGGTATTACCCAGAAGGCTGGATGGAGGGCGGTTATAAACTTCAGGCGGAGAGGTTATAATCTTATTATGAACTTTATCAGGGTTCAGCTTATCTATCCGGAAGACAAGGTAAAGGAGCCCTTGCTCTGTGCCCTGTGTAAGAACTTTGATGTGGTGGTGAACATAAGAACCGCAAAGGTGTCAAAGGATACGGGCATTCTAACCGTTGAAATTGACGGAGAGGCAGAGGAAATAGACAGGGCAATAAAGTTCTTGGAAGAGAAAGGGGTGATAGTTCAACCCATAGAGGGGCAGATATTCACAGAATGAAGGTCTCCCAACTTGGTGAGTTTGGGCTCATAGAGTATCTAAAAAGTCGGTTTTCCCTTGAAGAGGTGGGGGATGATACCGCTTGCGTGAAGGTGGGGGAGAGACTCTTGCTTTTGACCTGTGATACTCTCTTGGAGGGGAGGCACTTTTTAGGCTCTTATCCCATGTCTGCGGTGGGTTGGAAGGGGGTAAGTGCCTGCGTGAGCGACCTCATAGCCAACGGCGGAAAGCCTCTTTATTTGCTGGTTACCCTTCTTTTGCCCGACGTGGAGTTAAAAAAGGTGGATGAGCTTTATGAGGGTATCACAAGGGCTTGCGAGTTCTACGGTGTAAAGCTTGTGGGAGGCAATGTGGTCAAATCGGAACGCCTTGGCATAGACTTTTTTGGAGTTGGCTTGGCGGAAAGGTTTGTGGGAAGGGGTGGTGCCAAGGTGGGGGATGGCATCTTTGTAAGTGGTACCTTGGGGGACTCCCTTGCGGGCTTGGAGCTGATTTTGATGGAAAAGAAACACTACGAAGACTTTGAGCTCAGGCTTATAGAAAGACATCTAAGACCTACCGCAAGGATAGATTACGTCGCACACATTTCCAAGTATGCCAACGCCAGCATGGACATAAGCGATGGGCTCTCTTCGGACATCCAGCATATGGCAAAGAGAAGCGGTTTAAGGTTTTCTATACAGAAGGAAAAACTGCCACTTTCAAGGGAGCTTTTGGAGTATGCCAAAAGGCATGGCAAAGACCCATACAGCTATGCCCTCCGGGGCGGAGAGGACTATCAACTGCTTTTTACGCACCCTCCCTCTAGGCTAAACCCTTTTTTGGATATGACCCAGATAGGCACCGTGGAGGAGGGAGAGGGTGTGTTTTTGGACGGATCTCCTTTGGAGGCACAGGGCTTTGACCACTTTAAATCCTAAAAGCAAGCTACTTTTGGTGGAGGATGATAAAAGCGTAAGCCAAACCCTGCGAACCATCCTTTCGGAAGAAGGCTACGAGGTGAGCATAGCAGAAAGCATAGCAAAAGCCAGGGAGTTAATTCAGAGGGAGTATTTTCATGGAGTTCTTTTGGACCTTTGGCTACCTGACGGCAACGGCTTGGACTTTATAAAGGAACTCAGGGAACAACTGCCCCTCTCACCCATAATCGTGATCACTGCCCACGGAAAGACGGAGCATGCGGTGAGGTCCATAAAGGAAGGAGCTTATGACTTCCTTGAAAAGCCCTTTTCTATGGAGAGATTGCTTTTAACACTAAAAAAAGCCTTAGAGCTCTCCTTTGCTGAAGAGGAAGGGGAGGAGATGGTGGGAAACAGCAGGGCAATAATGGCGGTCAAGGAGCTCATAAGAAAGGTAGCCAAAAGCGAACTTAGTGTGCTGATCCTCGGAGAGAGCGGGGTAGGAAAGGAGCTTGTAGCAAGGCAGATACACAGGCTCTCGGGTAGGAAGCGTTTTGTTGACTTGAACTGTGCCAACCTTTCCGATGAGCTCTTTGAGGCGGAACTCTTTGGTTACGAAAAGGGTGCCTTTACCTCCGCCCATTCAAGGAAGGAAGGAAAGTTGGAGCTTGCCCACGAGGGCACCCTATTTTTGGACGAGATCGGAGACCTCAGCCCAAAGGCACAGGCAAAGCTACTTAGGGTCTTAGAAACCAAACAGTTCAGCCGGCTCGGTGGAAACCAAGTAATAACCTCCAACTTTCGGCTCATAAGCGCCTCCAACAAGGACCTAAAAGCCATGGTGGAGGAAGGAAGCTTCAGGGAGGACCTATACCACCGCATTGCGGGTGTGGTTATAGAGGTTCCACCCTTGAGGGAAAGAAAGGAGGACATTCCCCTCTTGGTGGAATTCTTTTTGAAAAAATACCACTGCAAAAAGTACTTCACAGAAGAGAGCCTAAAACTTTTGAAATCCCACCGGTGGAAGGGAAATGTGAGGGAGCTCAAAAATTTTGTGGAAAGATTATGCATACTTCACGAGGGAGAAGAGGTCTCAAAGGCAGACGTGGAGAGATTTTTGGGTATAACATATCAAGAAGACCTGGGAGAACTCTTTGAAGAGAAGGACTTGAGAACCGCAAAGCAGAAATTTGAAAAACTCTTTATACAGAAAAAGCTCAGGGAATACAACGGAGATGTAAAAAAGGTGGCAGAGGTAATAGGCATAGACCTTTCCAACCTTTACAGAAAGATAAAACTCTATGGGATAGAAGTATAATAAAACACTTCATGAGGGCTTTAATCTCCGTCTATTACAAAGAGGGTGTAGAGGAGCTGGCAAAGGCTTTACAGGAGCTTGGCTATGAAATCGTATCCTCTTCAAGCACCGCCAAATACCTCACGGAAAGAGGGCTAAAGGTAAAGGAGATAGGGCAGATCACAAACTTTCCCGAAATATTCGGTGGGAGGGTAAAGACTTTGCATCCTTTCATTCACGGTGGGATACTCATGAGGGATTGGGTGGAAGAGGATAAAAGACAGGCTAAGGAGCTTGGAATAGAGCCCATAGATGTGGTGGTGGTAAATCTTTATCCCTTTGAGGAAAAGCTCAGAGAAGGCTTAGAAGAAAGGGAACTCATGGAGTTTGTGGATATTGGTGGTCCCGCCTTGATAAGGGCAAGCGCCAAGAACTTTTACAGGGTCCTGGTGGTCTGCGACCCTGCAGATTATCGCTGGGTTGCCCAAAAACTCAGAGAAAAAAGCCTCACCTTAGAAGACAGAAAATACTTGGCGGTAAAAGCTTTTTCCTTGACTGCCTATTACGATGCCTTGATCTCCAACGCCCTGGCAAACCTGTTTGGCATTTCTGAGATGTTTTCACACATGGCAATTCCCCTAAAGCTTGCAAAGGGATTGAGGTATGGAGAAAACCCCCATCAAAAAGGCTGGCTCTTTAGCAACCCTTTGGAAGATCTTGGAATTGCCAACTCGGAGGTCCTGCAAGGAAAGGATATGTCCTTTAACAACTACCTGGACGCGGACTCCGCCTTAAAGCTTGTCTTTCAGTTTGAAAAGCCCGCCTGCGTGATCGTAAAGCACAACAACCCCTGCGGAACCGCCTTGGGAGAAAGTCCCTCAGAAGCCTTTTTGAAGGCAAAAGAAGCAGACCCAGAGTCTGCCTTTGGTGGCATTGTAGCCTTTAACTGCGAAGTGGATGAAGAATGTGCCAAACTTTTGACGGAGATGTTCTTGGAGGTGGTGGTTGCCCCAGAGTATGAGCCAAAGGCCCTTGAGATTCTAAGCACCAAAAAGAACCTTAGGGTGATCCGCAGTTTAGGATTTTCCTACTACTGGGACATAAAAAAGGTCTCCGGTGGCTATCTTTTGCAGGAGGAGGACGCTACAAACTGGGAAAGGTGGGAGGTGGTAAGCAAAAGGGCACCCACCGAGAGGGAAGTAAAGGATCTGGAGTTTGCCTTTAAGGTGTGTAAGTTTGCCAAGTCTAACGCGGTGGTCCTTGCAAAAAATGGGCAAACCTTGGGAATAGGCACGGGCAACACCTCAAGGGTGGATAGTCTGAGATGCGCCATCGCAAAGGCCAAAAGGTTTGGCTTTGACCTAAAGGGCGCAGTCATGGCTTCGGAGGCCTTCTTGCCCTTCAGGGACAGCGTGGATATCTGTGCCCAGGAGGGTATAACCGCCATAGTTCAACCCGGTGGAAGTATAAGGGACAAAGAGGTCATATCCGCCTGCGACGAGCATGGGATAGCCCTAATATTCACAGGAACCAGACACTTCAGGCACTGATCAGGGAATACCAGAGCAACAACCCATCGTAATAGCCCAGAAGGTCCTCACAAGCCCTCTCGGGGTGTGGCATCAAACCAAAGACATTAAAGGTCTCGTTGCAAACGCCCGCAATGTTGCCCACGGAACCGTTCGGGTTGGCTTCTTTTGTAATAGAGCCGTCCTCCTCGCAATATCTAAAAAGAATCTGTCCCCTCTCTTCCAACCGTTTTAACTCATCCTCCGGCACATAAAACCTTCCCTCTCCGTGGGCTATGGGCATTCGGATAACTTCTCCCTTTTCTAACTTTTTTGTGAGTGGGGTTGAATCGTTTTCCACCCTCAAATAAACATCCTTGCAAACAAACCTTAGATTTTCGTTCTTAAGCAGGGCACCCGGTAGGAGGTGAAGCTCGGTGAGGATTTGAAAGCCGTTGCATATCCCCACCACAAAGCCACCCTTTTGGGCAAAATCCACTATAGCCTTTGCGATGGGTGTTTTGCTTGCCAGCGCACCAGCCCTAAGGTAATCTCCAAAGGAAAAGCCACCAGGCAAAATTACGCAGTCTATGTTCTGTATCTTGGTCTCCCTAAAGTCCAAAAACCTAACCTCTGCCCCCACCACATCCCTGAGCACATAGTAAGTGTCGTAATCACAGTTGGAACCCGGAAAAACACAAACACCAAACCTCATTCTATCACGTACTCCTCTATGAGAGGGTTGTATAGGAACTTTTCCACCATCTCCTTAACTTGGGATGGGTCCTCCACCTCCAATTCAACCACCTTGCCCACCCTTACACTCTTAACCTTGTATCCGTTATCCTCAAGGATCTCCTTTACCGCCCTCCCCTCTGGGTCCAAAAGTCCCTCCTTGGGAGTGATCAAAACTCTAACTCGCATAGCCTATATTATAATGCTCTTCTATGTTCTTACTGCTTTTGCTTTTGCCTCTTAGCCTACTTGCCAAAGAGCTAACACTGTGCTACAAAGCATACTATCTATTTTTTCCCGTGGCCCAAACCTGCATAACCTACAAATTGCAGGGAGAAGACCTTGTAGTTTCCAGCTATGCCAAAACTATAAACGTGGGAGGGCTCGTAAAAAGGGTGTATAACTACGGATATGCGGTCATATCTGCAAAGAACCTAATGCCCAAAGAGTTCTTCTACCATCAAGAGGAAGGGGAGTTTAAAAGAAGACAGCACTACATTTTTAAGAACTCTAAGATCTATGTAAAGGAAACCCACTATGTGGAGCTAACAGATAAGGTGGAAAGGGAGGAGGAAAGGGTTTATCCCTTTGATGGCTACGCAGACCCATACACTGCAAGCCTTGTACTCTACAAAAACTCTATCCAAAATGGCGAAGGCGTCATAAAAATGTTCTACGACGACAGAAAGTATCACATACCCTACAAGGTGGTGGGAGATGAAGAAATTGAAGTACCCGCGGGCGACTACTACGCAAGGGTTGTGGACGTAACTCCCAATGTGGAAACTAAGGGGCTACTGCGACCAAAGGGAAGATGGAAGCTCTGGATAGAAAAGGACAACCTTTTCCCTGTGAGGATGCAACTCTTCTTTGTTTTAGGAAGCGTCCGAGCCCTCTTGGAGGAAGTTAAAGGAGACAAGGATCTCCTAAGGAAAGTACTTTTGGGGCAAGGATGATGGAAGTCAAGCACGCAATAATCCTTGGTTTTGTGGAAGGGCTCACTGAATTTTTGCCCGTATCTTCCACCGGGCATCTTATATTAGTTGCCCACCTTTTGGGACTTGACCATTCGGAATTCACAAAGAGCTTTGAGATCTCCATCCAACTTGGTGCCATCCTTGCGGTGACATTTCTCTATTTTGGGACTTTGCTTAGGGACTTAGAAACCTGGAAGAGAATAATAGTAGCCTTTTTGCCCACTGGACTGCTGGGATTTTCCCTTTACAGGTTTATTAAGGGCTACCTTATAGGAAACGACCTGGTGGTGGTGGTTAGCTTGGTGCTGGGTGGAGTTTTTCTGCTCTTTGCGGACAGGTTCTGTGAAAGGTTTTGCTATCTTCAGAACATCAGAGAGTTACCTCTAAAAAAGGCTTTTGTAATAGGCTTATTTCAGTCTTTGGCTATGGTTCCGGGAGTTTCCAGAAGTGCCAGCACTATCATCGGTGGTATGCTGATGGGATTAAACAGAAAGCAGTCCGCGGAGTTTTCCTTTTTGCTGGCAGTCCCCACCATGTTGATCGCCACGAGCTATGACCTTTACAAATCCCACTCTCAATTTACAACCCAAGAGTTTCACCTTCTAGCATTGGGCTTTATCACATCCTTTTTGACCGCCCTGTTATCTGTCAAGCTCTTTTTAAAGTTTATATCCACCCACAGCTTTTTACCCTTTGGCGTCTATAGAATATTAGTTGGACTTACTTACGCCTACTTCTTTTTGCTTTAGGTCGACCCAAAGCCTTTTGCTGTGTATGTAATAGCATTCTGGCTCCTTTATCTGAAGATTTCTAAGCTTTTTGTATTCCTCTATATTCTCAAGGAACCGCTTTAGATGTTCCTCTGTATCAAAGTAGAGATAATTCTCACCACACCTCAGCACGAAATACTCCTGGTTTGGCTTTATGTACGCAGAGCACACCACGCACCTTGTGGTTTCCGAGGGCTTTGGTGGGGGAAGGTTCTTTTTTTCCCTGTAGGCATGAAAAAACACCAACACATTGATAAATATCACAACTACCTCGTAAATTACCGCATGGGTAAAGGAGAGAATGCCCAACAGAAAGCTAAGCACGGTGGTGAATATTCCGCCTACCGTTAGGAGGGCTATTAGAAAGATATATCTGAGCCGGGCACCCATAAAGATAAGGGCTATCATGCAGGCGATGCCTACCGCCCTTAAAAGTCCTGCCAGTATGACCAATATATGTGAAAGTTCTTGCTTTTCCATGTTGAAAAGTGGGCTGGGCGGGAGTCGAACCCGCGACCCACGGATTAAGAGTCCGTTGCTCTGCCAGCTGAGCTACCAGCCCTAAGTATTTTATAATTATAATACTCCTTGTCTTGCGATGACACAGCTACCACCAGAACTCATAAGAGAAGCCCTCAAGAAGAACAAAGTAAAGATAGAAAACTACAAGGGCATAGAATACCTGAGGTTTGTGGATGACTTTAAAGACGTGCCAAGGGGCACCGCCCTCTTTAAGTCCTTTACCCTTTGGGGGTACCCTCACATAGGCAGAATATTCCAGCTGAGCACTGGGCTAAAGGAACAATTTACACATCCATTCTTTGTGGAAGAAAAGGTAGACGGATACAATACGCGGATCTTTCTCCACGAGGACCAGATCTTAGCCCTGAGTAGAGGAGGTTATGTGTGCCCCTTTACCACCGAGAGGGTTGAAGACTTTATAAACCTCAAGTTTTTTGAAGACCATCCTAACCTCGTTTTATGCGCAGAGGTGGCAGGACCAGAAAACCCCTACGTGGATGAGCATCCCCCTTACATCAAAGAGGATGTCCAGTTCTTTGTCTTTGACATAATGGAGAAAGACTCCCAGAAGTTTCTTCCATACAGGGAAAAAGAGAAGCTTATTGAAAAGTATGGGCTTCCTTCGGTGGAAAGGTATGGACTCTTTAGTGTGGAGGATGTGGATAAGCTAAAAAGATTGATGAAAAGGCTAAACGAGGAGGGTAGAGAGGGAGTGGTAATGAAGGAAGACTCAGAGAGGGACAAAAGGGTAAAGTATGTAACCCTTTATTCAAGCCTAAAGGACATAGAAATAACTTCTGTAAATCTTCTTGGTTTGCCCTCTGATTACTTCACCAACAGGCTATTGAGGTTAGCCCTCTTCATGGAAGAGGAAGGCATAGAGGCAGACCAAGAGCTCTTTTTAAAAGTAGGTAAAGCCTTTTTGGAAGGGCTTCTTAAGGCAATTGAAATGTCTAAAAAGGATGGGCGTGTTTATAGAACCTTCCGGTGCAGGTTTAAAACAAGGGAAAATGCTCTACTTTTTATCGAAAGCATAAAGCACGCATCCTCACAGGTGCAAGTACTCCAAAGGCGGTTGGAAAAAGAAGGAAACTATTGGGTACTGGAATTTGATCGGGTTTATCTCAACATGACTGGTTTATTGGGACATCTGCTGGCGGGTGGTTCCATCTTTGACTGAGGGTTTATATTTATATCTTCCACCATGGAGCTCCCCGAATACCCCACCGACGAGCTGGCAGAGAGGGCGGTTTTGGGTGCCATGATCAAGGACCCCGACAACATTCCCACCGTCCTTGAGTATCTTCGTGAGGAGGACTTTTACTTTGAAACTCACAGGCTTTTGTTTGCCCTGCTTTGCAGGGTGTGGGAAGATAAAGGAAAAGACTGGGATGACATTGTCCTAAGGAATTACCTGATAAAGTCTGGACTTCATGACAAGATTAGTATGGATTTGGTGTATGCCTTAGCCCAAGAGGCGGCAGAGGGCCCACTGCTTTTTGAAGCGATAAACAGCGTAAAGGAAAAGGCAGGCTTAAGGAGACTGATAGACCTTTCCATTGAGATCCTGAAGAATGTCCAAGAATCTCCCGACCTCAATCTTTTGGTGGAAAGGACAACCCAAAAGCTTTATGAAATATCCGAGAAGACCCAGATAAGCGGATACTATCACATAAAAGAGGTAGCCAACGAAGTTTTGGAGATCATTGAAAAGAGAAAGAATGAAGAGAAAGTGATCACCGGTCTACCCTCAGGCTTTATAGACCTTGATATGCTAACCACAGGCTTTCATCCCTCAGACTTGTGCGTAGTTGCTGCAAGACCCGGAATGGGCAAAAGTAGCTTTATGCTCTCTATGGTTCTTAACCTTGCCTTTGAAGAAAAGGTGCCGTTGGCCATATTCTCCCTGGAAATGAGTAGGGAACAGCTTGTAATGAGAATGCTTTCTATGCTTTCGGGTGTTCCACTTCAAAACATAAGGAAGGGTTTTATATCAGAGGAAGATTGGGGGAAGCTACTAAACGCAGCTTTGGAGCTCTCTTCAAGGGATATATACATAGATGACAACCCCACACTCTCCACTACCGAGCTAAGGATCAAAAGCAGAAAGTTAAAGAAGGAAAAGGGTGTGGAGATCATCTTTGTGGATTACTTGCAACTTCTCAGACCACCCCACCGGAGAAGCTCCCGTCAAGAGGAGGTTGCGGAAATATCAAGGAACCTGAAAGCCCTTGCGAAAGAACTTGAGGTTCCTGTAGTAGCCCTCGCCCAGCTTTCCCGTCAGGTTGAGCACAGAAGCGACAAGCGCCCACAGCTGGCGGACTTGCGGGAAAGCGGACAGATTGAACAGGATGCGGACCTAATTATCTTCATCCACAGACCCGAGTATTACAAGAAGAACCCCGCTGGTGGTGTGCCCATAGAGTTCAACGTGATCGGGGTGGATGATGGCATCGCCATGGGGCATTACGGCATGCACTACTCCTTGCCCTCAAGGGAACTGATCGCAGACTCTATAGAAACGGTGGTGGAAGCCCATCAGCTTGACGCATTAATATGCATACCCAACTGTGACAAAATTGTCCCCGGCATGCTCATGGCCGCCGCTAGGCTAAACATTCCCACCATTTTTATAAGCGGTGGTCCTATGCTGGCGGGTGAGGTAAACGGCAAAAAGGTAGACCTAATAAGCGTCTTTGAGGGTATAGGACAGCTAAAAGCCGGAAAGATTGACGAAGGACAGTTAAAGCTCATAGAGCAATCTGCGTGCCCCACCTGTGGTAGCTGTTCGGGAATGTTTACCGCCAACTCTATGAACTGCATAACTGAGGTTTTGGGTCTTGGATTGCCCGGCAACGGCACCATTCCTGCGGTAGACCCAAGGAGGGAACTGCTGGCAAGAACCGCCGCAAGGAAGATCATGGAGCTATTGGAAAAGGACATAAGACCAAGGGATATTCTTACCGTAGAGGCCTTTGATAATGCCTTTGCGGTGGATATAGCCATGGGCGGTTCCACCAACACAGTTTTACACCTTCTGGCAATAGCCAACGAAGCGGGCATAGACTACGACCTGAACCGTATAAACGAAATATCCAAGAGAACACCCACCTTGTGCAAAATATCCCCAGCTTCCCACTATCACATTGAAGATCTAGATAGAGTGGGCGGTATTCCTGCCCTTCTCAAGGAGATGATCAGGGGCGGGTATTTGCCCCATCCGGACCAAATGACGGTGAGCGGAAAGACCCTTAGGGAGATTGCAGAATCTGCACCGGACGCAGACGGAGAGGTAATAAGAAGGATAGAGAACCCATACTCCAAAGAGGGCGGGCTTGCGATCCTCTTTGGCAATCTGGCACCGGAGGGTGCGGTGGTGAAAACTGCGGGCGTGGTGGAAAGCATGCTCGTCTTTAAAGGAAAAGCCATATGCTTTGACTCGGAGGAGTCCGCCATAGAGGGTATCATGTCTGGCAAGGTCAAACCGGGGCATGTGGTGGTTATAAGGTATGAGGGTCCAAAGGGTGGTCCGGGTATGAGGGAGATGCTCTCTCCCACCTCCGCCATCATGGGTATGGGCTTGGGGGACAAGGTTGCCCTGATCACCGACGGAAGGTTCTCCGGTGGCACCCGTGGCGCCTGTGTGGGACACATATCTCCAGAGGCAGCGGCGGGCGGTCCCATAGGTATAGTCAAGGATGGCGACGAAATTCTCATAGACATACCGGGCAGAAGGATAGAGCTCTTGATCTCTGAGGAGGAACTCCAAGAGAGGCTCAAAAACTTCGTGCCCAAACAGAAGGAGATAAAGAGCCGGTGGCTCAGAAGGTATGTTAAATTCGTCCAAAGCGCGTCAAAGGGAGCGGTGCTCTCTGATTAATGGCTTTTTACTCTCCTATAACTGACTACGACGTATACCTCTTTAAAGAGGGCACCCACACAAGGCTTTATAGAAAGCTCGGAGCCCATCTGATAGAGGGTGGGTGCCATTTTGCAGTCTGGGCACCTTCCGCAAGGGAGGTTTATGTCTTTGGAGACTTCAACGGTTGGGACAAGTTCTCCCACCCAATGAAAAGGCGCCCAGACCCATCCGGCATATGGGAGCTCTCTGTGCCCGGTGTTTGGAAGGGCTGTAAATACAAATACTTTGTGGTGGGTGCCGACGGAGTGGGCAGGGAAAAGTCAGACCCCTTTGCCTTCTTCTGCGAGCAACCCCCCGGCAACGCGTCCATCGTGTGGGACCTTAGCTATAACTGGCAGGATGATGGATGGATGAGGGAGAGGGGAAGGCACATTGACTATCACGCACCGGTAAGCATTTATGAAGTGCATTTGGGCTCTTGGAGGAGGGTGCCCGAGGATCAAAATCGGTCTTTGCACTATTGGGAGCTTGCCCATTGGCTAGGCGAGTATGTGAAGGAGATGGGCTTTAGTCACGTGGAATTTTTACCCATTATGGAACATCCCTTTTATGGCTCCTGGGGTTATCAGATTACCAACTACTTTGCACCCACCTCTCGGTATGGAACACCTCAGGACCTGATGTATCTTATAGACAGCCTCCACCAAAGGGGCGTTGGAGTGATCCTTGATTGGGTACCTTCTCACTTTCCTACCGACGAGCACGGCTTGGCTTTTTTTGACGGTACCCACCTTTATGAGTACGAAGACTGGAGGAAAAGATGGCATCCCGACTGGAAAAGTTTTGTCTTTGATTACTCAAAGGGAGAGGTTAGGTCCTTTCTACTCAGCAGTGCCCACTTTTGGGTAGATGTATATCATGCGGATGGGTTAAGGGTGGATGCGGTGGCTTCTATGCTGTATTTGGACTATTCCCGCACCGAGTGGGTCCCCAATATTTACGGTGGAAAGGAAAACTTGGAAGCCATAGAGTTTTTGAGAAAGCTAAACGAAACTCTATACAGGGACTTTCCGGGCATTCACACCTTCGCGGAGGAATCCACCGCATGGCCTATGGTTAGCAAACCCACATACATGGGAGGGCTTGGCTTTGGCTACAAGTGGAACATGGGTTGGATGAACGACACCCTCTTTTACTTTTCCAAGGACCCCATATACAGAAAATACCATCACGACAAGCTAACCTTTAGCGTTTGGTATGCCTTTTCTGAGAACTTTGTCCTGCCCCTTTCCCACGATGAGGTAGTCCATGGCAAGGGTTCCCTTCTGGGAAAGATGCCCAAGGACGAATGGCAAAAGTTTGCCAACCTTAGGCTTTTGTTCTCTTACATGTATGCCTTTCCTGGGAAGAAACTGCTCTTTATGGGTGGAGAGTTTGGACAGTGGAGGGAGTGGGACCACAATCAAAGCTTAGATTGGCACCTTTTGGAATACTTCCCCCACAGAGGGGTGCAGAGGCTCGTAAAAGATTTAAACGAGCTTTACCGAAAAGAAAAAGCCCTTCACGAATTAGACTGCGATCCGGCAGGCTTTGAGTGGGTGGATTTTTCCGATTATGAGCAGAGCGTAATCTCCTTTTTGAGAAAGTCAAAGTCTGGAGAGATGGTTCTGGTGGTTTTGAACTTCACACCCGTGCCAAGATATAACTACCGGGTAGGTGTGCCAAAGGGTGGGCTTTGGTTGGAGGTCTTCAATTCAGACTCGGAGCTGTACGGCGGTGCCAACATAGGAAACATGGGCAGGGTGATGGCAGAAGATGTTCCCTTTCACGGGAGGCAGTATTCCCTCTCTTTGACCCTTCCACCCCTGGGTGCGGTCTTTTTAAAGCCTGCTTATGATATATGTACTCATGGTTAGTTTAAAATAAAAACCATGAGCGTAAGACATCAAAGAAGGATTTACATAGAGGAGCTCTTTAGCCATCTAAAGCAAAACGCTGGAGAGTATAGAATTTACAACCTTTACGTGCCAGAAGACGGAGACATAGAGGATTTGGAGATCGTAGACCTACAGGTGGATTTTTCAGACCCAGAAAGTATAAAAAAGTATTTAGACAGAACCACCCGGGAGACCCTTGAGGCGGAGGTAAAGGGACTAAAACTTCTGGCAATGGTCTTGGAAAAGGAGGGAAGCTATATCTTTTCCTCAAAGGAAGAGCTGTCTGAGGACTTTAAAAAACAGGTGTTGGAAAAGATAGAACAGATAAAGGAGGAATGAGATGTTGGACTTTGCCTTTGCCCAGAGCTCTGCTCCTCATGGTTCAAGCCCATGGTCTGCTTTACTCTTTCAGCTGTTTTTCTTTATCTTTCTCTTTGCCCTCTTTTACTTCTTGCTCATAAGACCCCAGCAGAAAGCAAGAAAAAAGCACCAGGAGTTTTTAGCCAAGCTCAAAAAGGGAGATAGGGTAGTAACATCCTCTGGGATCATAGGCACGGTGGTAGAGGTGGGAGAGGATACCGTCTCCCTGAAGGTGGACGCCAACACGCGTATCACATTTCTAAAAGAGCACATAGCTGGCTATCACAGAGAAAAAGAAGAAGAAAAATCCTAATGCAGATAGACCTTGAGGAAAAGATAGTTATACCAATTCCCAAGGACCACGGAAAGACCGCCCTAATATACAAAGACACGGAAATTAGCTACGCAGAGCTCATTGAAGGAACTAAGGCTTATGCCCGGTATTTGGACATACTGCCCGGAGAAAGGGTAGTTATCTGTGCGGAAAACAGACCCGAGTGGGTCTATGCCCTCTACGGCATATGGCAAAGGGGAGGCATTGCGGTTCCCGTAGATTTTATGTCCTCTCCAAAGGAGCTGGAATACATACTCAGAGAGACAGAGCCCACCTTTGTTGTTTGCTCTAACAAAACGGAAGAAGGCGTGCACCAAGCCCTTTCATCTTTGGGTTTAAAGGCTTTTGTTCTCAACATTGATCGTGTGGTGCCTCCGAACCCCGTAGAGAAGGTTATGAGCAGGAGCTTTCAGGACACCGCCCTGATACTTTACACCTCCGGCACCACCGGTGAGCCAAAGGGCGTAATGCTCAGCTTTAAAAACATTATCTCTAACCTACGTGGAGTGGAACGCCTAAAGGTAGCATCAAAAGAAGACAGTACCATTGCCCTGTTGCCCTTTCATCACTCTTACCCCCTTGTGGTATCTTTGCTTTTGCCCCTATACTTGGGTGCCACGGTAGTATTCTTGGAAAAGCTCAGCTCAGAAGCCCTCATGGAAACACTACGCAAACACTCCATCACCATCCTAATAGGCGTTCCAAGGCTTTATCAACTCTTTCATCAGAGGCTAAAAGAGAGGATAGAGGAAAATCCTTTGGGTAGGTTGTTCTTTAGCCTGGGCGAAGTTATGGATAGAAGAACCAGGAGGCTGGTCTTCAAAAGGGTTCATCAAGCCTTTGGAGGTAAGCTCCGTTATATGGTAAGCGGTGGTGCAAAGTTGCCCTTAGAAACTGCCAAGTTCTTTGACCGGCTTGGCTTTGTGGTCTTGGAGGGCTACGGGCTGACGGAAACCTCCCCCATCGTTAGCTTTAACCCACCCCACAAAGTAAAGCTTGGCTCTGTAGGACTACCCATAGAGGGCGTGGAAGTAAAGATCGCAGAGGACGGAGAAATTCTAGTAAAAGGTCCAAACGTCATGCAGGGATACTACAAAAAGGAGGAGGAGACAAAAAAAGCCTTTAAGGGAGGTTGGCTTTTAACTGGAGACTTGGGCTACTTGGACGAGGAGGGATACCTTTACATCACCGGCAGAAAAAAGGAGCTGATCGTTTTGGCGGGCGGGAAGAACATAAACCCCGAAGAGTTAGAGGCGGAGTTTTTAAAAGAGAGCCCTGTGGTCAAAGAGGTGGGAGTTTTGGAAATGGACGGCATGCTGTATGCCCTGATCCATCCCGATTTTGAAAAGGCAAAGGAGCTAAAGCTTTTAAACTTGGAAGAGTACATAAGGTGGGAGGTGGTGGATAAGGTAAACAGAAGGCTTCCCCCTTGGAAAAGGGTAGTGGGCTTTAAAATTTCCCCCCAAGAGCTACCAAAAACCCGCCTTGGAAAGCTCAGAAGGTTTTTACTGCCACAGCTTTGCAAGAGCTTGGAAGTCAAGAGGGAAGAAAAGACCGAAGAGCCAAAGCCCTTAGATCAAGAAGGTAGTCTTTTGATAGACTTTCTCTCCTCCCTCTCCGGTAGAGAGGTAAAGCTGTCCCATCACTTGGAGTTAGACCTGGGCTTGGACTCTTTGGCAAAGGTGGAGCTTTTGGCTTTTTTGGAATCCAATTTTGGGATAAAGTTAAGGGAAGAGGAGCTCTCCCTCTATCCCACCGTGGAAGAACTCTTAAACTTTGTGCAACGTCAAAAACAAAGGGTCCAGTGGGAAGAGATCAACTGGGAAAAGATCTTGCTCTCTGCACAGCCCTACGTCCCCTACCACAACCAACCCATCTTCTTGGCAGGGCTATACATCCTCAAGCTCTTTTTTAGGCTGTACAACTTCTTAGAGGTGGAGGGCGTAGAAAATCTTCCCCCACAACCCTTTATAATCGCCCCCAATCATGCCAGCTACTTGGATGGCTTTGTTTTGGCAAGTGCTCTGCCCACCTCCGTGGCGGTCAATACCTACTTTTTGGGAGCGGAAGAGTACTTTAGGAATCCCATAACCTCCACCTTTGGTAAGCTCGCCCATGTGGTGCCCATAGACCTACAAAAAAAGGTAAAGGAATCCATGGAAAGGACCGCATGGCTTTTGAGAACGGGCAAAAACGTGGTGATCTTCCCCGAGGGTGCAAGGACGAGAGACGGAAACCTATTGCCCTTTAAGAAGGGTTTCGCCATACTTAGCCAAGTACTTAAAGTTCCCGTAGTTCCCACCGCCATAATTGGCACCTATACCTCCATGTCCATAAGGGACAAATTTCCAAAACCTAAAAAGATAAAGGTAATTTTTGGAAAGCCCATCTACCCAGAGGGAAAGAGCTTAGAAGAGATCGTTCAAGAGACAAGAAGGAGCATAGAAGAGATGCTTACCTAACCAAAGAGCCAACCCTTTCTCCCCTCACAGCCCTCAGCAGGTTGCCCGGCTTGTTTATGTTGAGCACCAAAATAGGAATTTTGTTTTCCATACACAGGGTAAGGGCGGTATGGTCCATAACCCTGATCCCTCTGTTTATGGTCTCCAAGTAGGATATCTCGTCTATGAACTCTGCCTGTGGATTCTTTATTGGGTCGTCAGTGTATATGCCATCCACCTTTGTAGCCTTTATAAAAAGTTGGGCAGATATTTCCGCAGCCCTGAGGGCACCCGCAGTATCGGTGGAGAAAAAGGGATTTCCCGTGCCCGCAGCGAAGATCACCACCCTGCCCTTTTCCAAATGCCTTATTGCCCTTCGTCTTATGTATGGCTCCGCCACTTGACGCATTTCTATGGCAGAGAGCACTCGGGTAGGAATCCCCCTCAGCTTTTCCAGGGCAGATTGAAGGGCTAATGCGTTTATTACCGTTGCCAGCATACCCATATAGTCTCCCGTAGCCCTATCTATGCCTATTTCCAAGCCTGTAATACCTCTGAATATGTTTCCCCCACCAATAACCACCGCCAACTGGACACCCTCATCCACCAAGCTCTTTATCTCTGCGGTTATATACTCCAAAAAGTTTGGGTCAATGCCGTAGCCCCGGTCCCCCGCAAAGGCTTCTCCAGAGAGCTTTAAAAGGACCCGCTTGTATCGGACTTCCATCAGGCGGAGCCTACTTCAAACCTGACAAACCTAACCACCTCAAAGTTTAGTCCGCTCTCGGAGATATACTGCTTAACCGATTTCTTCTCATCCTTTATAAAGGGCTGTTCCAAAAGCACCTTCTCTTGGTAAAACTTCTTTAGCTTACCCTCCACGATCTTGTCTATAATGTGCTCAGGCTTGCCCTCCTGACGGGTTTGCTCTGCCAGTATTCTCTTCTCCCTTTCCAAAACCTCTGAAGGAATGGCTTCCACACTGACGAACTCTGGCTTCATAGCTGCAATCTGAAGGATAATGTCTTGGGCTAACCTAAGCACATCATCAGAGATCCTATCCGTCTTGTATTCCATCAAAACGCCCACTCTACCTATACCGTGCACGTAGGCATGCACGTAACCCTCTGCGTCGAACCTTGCCCACCGGCTGAGCTTTATGTTCTCCCCGATCCGGGCTATGGCAGACTTAACAACGTCTTCCACCTTTTGGGTGCTGTCTGCGTAATAAGGTTGCTGGGCTATATCTTCAAAGCTACCAGACTTGTTGGCATTTTCTTTAAGGCTTGCGATGTGCTTTGCCAAGTTCAAAGAGAGCTCCACAAACTGCTCGTTCCTTGCCACAAAGTCCGTCTCGCAGTTTAGCTCCAATATAACGCCCACCTTTCTGTCCTCGGAGACATAGGTCTGAACTATACCCTCTTTTGTTTCTCTGCTCGCCTTCTTTTCCGCCTTGGCAAGCCCCTTGATCCTTAGGATCTCCTTAGCCTTTTCTATGTCTCCCTGGGCTTCTTCCAAAGCCTTTTTACATTCCAACATACCAGCACCGGTCATTTCTCTAAGCTGTTTTACAAGCTCTGCGCTTATCATCTTGACCTCCTTGAAGGTATTATTTTATCACCACTTTAACGATCTTACCGTCCCACCTCTTCTGGGTCTTGTTTAAGGGCAACTCCTCCTCCCTAAGCCTATCGTAGAAAACGCTTCCCTCTTGGGTTATCAACATAAGGTCTAAGGACTGTCCCTCCCCTAAAGGCAAAATATCCACAAGTCTCTCCCTGGTGAGAATAGATAAACCTTTGCTACCCCTTGATTTCCTTGGTACATACTCAGAAGCTATTTTTTGCACCGTTCCCTTTTCCGTTATCATAAACAGGAACTTTTCTCCTCTTAGAACCCTCATGCCCACCACCTTGTCCCCTCTGTCTAACTTTATGCCCACCACTCCCTTGGAGCCGATGGTGGCGGGTGAGATATCTGCCACAGGAAACCTTAGGATTTTACCCGTCTTGGTAAAGATCAGAAGGTCCCCTTCCTCCGGAGACTGCAGGACCTTTACCACATCCCCCTGATCTTCTGTTAGCTTGATGATGTTAGTTCCCTGGGCTTTGTATTCAAAATCCACCAAGGGTATCTTTTTCACATAGCCCTCTGAGGTTGCCAAAAGCAGTCTGTCCGCTGCCTGAGACCTAACAAAGGCACCCACAAGGCGTTCTTCGGGTTCCTTAAAGGATACCTTGCTCCCCTGAAGGGCTTGAAGCCCAGCCACCCAATAGACCCTTCCCCTGTTTGAAACCATAAACAGCCCATCATCAAAGGGCACATCCAGAATATTAACTACCTCTCCCTCCTCTATCTCCGTTAAAGGCATAACCTTACCGTCAGAAAAAACAACCACCGTTATACTGCCCGTTCTTTGCTCAACCCCTACACCCTCCACGAAGGTTCTTCTAACCGCAGGAAAGCTCTCAGATAGATTGGTCATTTCCTCTATAAAGACCTTGATCTTCTCCTCTTCGCTTTCTACCAACCTTGTGTAGTACTCTATCTTCTCCAAAAGTTCTTTTTCTTCCTCCTCAAGCTTTTGCCTTTCTAAAGAAGTTAGCCTTTGGAGCTTCAGGTCCAAAACTGCGTTCGCCTGGGCTTCTGTCAAAGAGTACTTTTTAATGAGTTTTTCCCTTGCCTCCTGTGTATCCTTGGAGCTTTTGATGTCTTGGATCACCTGGTCCAAGTGGGCAAGGGCTATTAAAAGTCCCTTCACTATATGAAGCCTTTCCTCAGCCCTTTTGAGATAGTACTTGGACCTTCTGTGAATGACTTCCAAGCGGTGGCGGAAGAATTCGTAGAGCAATGTCTTTATGCCCACCTGCTTTGGCTCTCCGTTTATTAGAACTACAAAGTTTATTGGGAAGTTCTTCCGCAGTTGTGTGTATTTGTAGAGCTTTTCCAAAACCTTTGAACCATCCGCATCTCTCTTTAGCTCCACCACGATCCTTAGTCCCTCTTTATCCGACTCGTCCCTTATGTCTGAAATCTCCCTCAGCTTTCCCTCCCGGACAAGCTCCGCCATCCTTTTTATCAGCTCTGCCTTATTGACCTGATAGGGAATTTCCGTTATGACGATCTGCTCTCTGCCGCCGGAGAGCTTTTCCACGTGCGCCTTTGCCCTTATTCTAACTTGACCTCTACCTTTTTCGTAAAACTCTATCAGCTCGTCGTAATTTTCCACCACACCCCCTGTAGGAAAGTCCGGTCCTTTTATGTATTTCATTATCTCCTTTGTATCTATGTCTGGGTTTTTGGCGAGTTCTATCAGGGCAGTGCAGACTTCCTTCAGATTATGAGGAGGTATAGAGGTGGCAAGCCCTACCGCTATGCCCGAAGCGCCGTTACACAGAAGATTAGGAAACTTGGAGGGAAGAACAGTAGGCTCAAGGGTAGAACCGTCAAAGTTGGGAACAAAATCCACCGTGTCCTTGTCTATGTCTTCCAACATAAGGACCGCATACTTAGAGAGCTTGGCTTCTGTGTATCTCATAGCGGCGGGAGGGTCTCCGTCTATAGAGCCAAAGTTCCCCTGCCCAACAATGAGCGGATAGTTCATCACAAATTCCTGAGCCATTCTAACTAAGGTCTCATAAACCGCCTGATCTCCGTGAGGATGGAAATGTCCAAGAACTGCACCCACGATCCTTGCACTTTTCACAAAGCCCTTGTCGGGCGTGAGCCCCATATCGTGCATAGCATAGAGTATCCTTCTCTGAACAGGCTTTAGCCCATCCCTAACATCAGGAATAGCCCTCCCCACAATAACAGACATTGCGTAGTCTATGTAGGACTGTTTGACCTCTTCCTCTATGGGAACCTCTAAGATTTCCACAAA
>Ga0081473_127790_pt1 | contig 47600 bp, 72 predicted proteins | sample CisSprmetagenome_FD_70977 | JGI IMG/M metagenome (GOLD analysis project Ga0081473, IMG submission 70977) | Hypoxic/sulfidic aquatic microbial communities from Cistern Spring, Yellowstone National Park, USA v2 (version 2) | ecosystem: Environmental > Aquatic > Thermal springs > Hot (42-90C) >...
TGTCTGTTGTTGCGGCTGTGGCCGTTGAACTGACTCAACGTCCTTTATGAGGCCGCGGGATCTCAACACGGATATAAGCGTCTCGGGCATCTCGTTCCCCATCCTCTGTATCCACCTATACGCAGTCGATGTGGATATGCCGACCAGATCGGCCAGCATGTTGACCGCCACCGATGGTATCGATCCCTGCTTCAGCTGAATCAATGCGTCGTCGCCTATATTCATCAATATGAAGCCGATCACCCTGCTCATTACGCGCATATCCATGGCCGAATCGTCCATCAGGCGCGATGTGTACCTCAGCGTTATCGACAGCGCATCTATTATGGGCACATGCTCGGGATTGGCCAGATCGAGCTTGAGCAGGTAGACGGGTATCCTGTCGTGGCCGCACCTAACCGCCGCTCTCCAGCGCCTGACGCCGTCGATGATCAAGTACTTGCCGGGATTGTTCGAATCGGTGACGGCCACTATGGGCTCCACTACGCCGTGTTTGCACACGGAATTGATTAAATCCTCGCTGTCGGTGAATAGATACCCCGGTTGCACGGGCGACTCATACGGCTTTAGATCGTTGGTCATCAGATATTCGAGCTGGCCTATGCTTCTCAGTACTTTCTTCAACTGAGGCATATACCGGAAAAACTGTGGGTTTATAAATATTTAGTGAGCTTGTTGCTGGAGCGGCGGAGCCACGTATATGATGTATTCTATGAAGCCGTTCGGGAGGATCTCTCGCTTGACCGTGGCGAATGGGGGAATCGGGTATTCTATAGTACGGCCTTCGTACTGTATGATCAGCTTATCCCCCTCAAGTATCGTTACCGCGTTGCTGGGCACCAATATCCTAGTAGGCGCTGTAGGCAGTAGCGGTATCGGCATGCTCTTCGATATCTCCTTCAGCACGCTGAATGGGTCGATCACAAAATAGATGGGATTTAAGTTAATAAAGTTGCTACGACGTAGCTATTGCGGCTAAGAGGACTGTTGCGGCGGCTGTGTCTGCTGTACGGGCGTGCCGACCACAGAACCGCTGTATCCCGGCTGTACCGCCCACGTGACCAGCTTCGTGTCGTTGCAACACTGTATTATCAGCGGCGTATCTGTGGCCGTCAGGAACACCGCATCCGAGAATGTATAGAATGTGTTGTAGGCGTATACGTTGACTACGCCGCTACCGTAATACGCATATGTCCTGCGAACTACAGGGCATGCGGTGCCGTATGTACCCCACGTATCGCAGTGCATCGTATAGGCTACGAGCTGATTCGCCTCGGATGGATTTATGATGTTGCTGGGCCTATACTGATCCGGCAGGTTTGCGAACGGATAGGCCACTGCATATGGCCCCTTATTCATTCCGGCGAATATAATAGCCGCATATTTGTCCATATCCGGCGCCCGCACGTCGTAATCGAGCTTGGCGAAGTCGAACCTGTTTACGCCGTAGTTGCAGAAGTCGGGAATCGAGAACAGCCGGCATAGTATGGCCATCAGCAGACTCTTCCACCCCACGGCCTGAAACGGAAAGTCCTTAATCACCTTGACGGTGCTGTCTACGTCTATATTATACGGCGTCTTGAACAGATAGCCCTGTGCGCCGGTGCTGTCCGAGTTGTCCGTAGAGGCGCAGTGATGGCAAGTGAACCCGCCTAAAGGCGGAGAGCACCTGCAGTCCTTGGATATGCACCAGGCGCGGGCATACGCATCCGATATGGGCTGAACCGTATTGGCCGACATAAGGTGGAATACGCCCTCCTCTATCTCGACGTCGTAGCCCACAAGAGTCCTTATGCGTCCATATTCTGTGCCAGGCGGCACGAACACCTTGATTCGGCCGTCGCGGGTATATACATAGCCGTTTATGCGGCGCTTTCGTACCAGTTTAGATAGCTTGCCGACCTGCACGGAGCAAAATATGCGGTATTGTTTAAATATGCTATATCAGCGTTATCAACTGCCTCTCGATCTTTACATCGATGCCGTACTGCCTCATCGTCGATAATATCACAGCATCCACATCTGGATCTGCCTGAGGATTCACGAAGATGTGCAGATGCTTGTCGTCTATCTTAACCCAGCCCGTTATAATATGCTTGCGCAGGAGCTTGTTAAGTTCTTTCCTGACCTCGTCTGCCGAATTCATCGTGTTATATGTGATGCGGCTACTTAAATCCTTAACTTCAGTATTTATATTTGAGCCACCTTGATGACCGTGGTCGCCACGTGGGCGTAGTTGGCTATCACTGGGGCGGAATTTAGCGATGATGTTTGCTGTAATGCGCCTAAGCATGTGTTGAATGAGAACGTAACCGAATTAATGTTGTCGTTCTGCGTGGGGGTGAAGTTGCATATGAGCGTGATCACGTTGTTGGATATGGATATCGATGCTGTGCCGTTATATGAAGACGATAAGCCCTGCACCGTACACGTTCCCGATACGTTGTTCAGATATCCTATCAGCTGATATATGAGGCTCATGTGCAGGTAAAGTTCACGTTGTTTAACGTCACCGTATTGCCCTGCATGGTGGATACCGATACCGTGTGAGTGCCCGGCGCCGCCAGGACTACCGTGTCGACTACGCCGTTGGTCACGTTCAGTGTAGCGGCCAGGTTGTCGTCCACATATATGCTGACCGTGCCGTTGTACGGCGCATTTGACTGGTATATAGTTAGGTATACCCTATACGGCGCCTGGCCGTTGACGCATTGAGGCGACACCGATGACGTTGCGGTGGCCACATATACGTACTCAGTGGGCGTAACTACGTATGATAGGAACGACGACGGGCATATATCGACTGTGGTCGGCGCAGACATCAGGACGTGGTGCAGGTATATCCCTTAGCCGATATGGTCAGCGACGGCAATAGGTCGAGGCACTGAGTAGGATCCTGGGCCTGGGCCTGCCATATGGTCTGGCCGCCTGCGATTACCGCCAGCTGGCATATCTTCACGCTCTGCATGGACTGGCCCGATGTGGATATCTGCTCCCACAGGCAGTTGGTGTTCGACGTGTTGGGCGATACGCTTATAGACGGCGATGAGTCTGTATAGACCACATTGCCGTTGGCGTCATAATATTTGACGGATAGATTGGTCAGCTGTATGCCCTTGACCACATACATGTACGTTATGGGGCCAGCTGTGACTTGCCATGTAACCGTGGTCGGCCCGTCCAGAGTGAGCTGTAGCGGCAACGATACGATCCACTGCTCTGTTATATCGACAGTCACGGATCCGGTATAGTCTATCAGCTCGTTGACGCCGGTGACCTCGAATATCTTGTTGTTGCTGTACACCACGTTTATGCTGTCTATGGTAAACGGAGATGTATTTATGTTGACCGATCCGGTGACCCTGAGCCCGTTGCCCGTACGCGTTAGAGAGCCGCTACCCGGCATGCATGTGCCCTGCGTGTTGCAGAAGTTTATGGCAACGTTTGACGGTATCGGCACGTTGTAGTTCACCACGCCCCACATAAGCGCTATGCTGACGCTCATGAAAAAGATTGGGGATATTAATTAATGGCCCGCTCAGCTCGGCTTAGCGGCAGGCTTGGCCTGCCCATCGTATACGACCTCAACGCACTCGGGATGGTTGACGGGGTCGCACATCTGCTTGAGGCACTCCTCGCGATCCTTGCCCTCCTTGCCGGCACAGCACTCCTCTTTGCACTTGAATATGCGGACGTACGTATTGACGTTGACGTTGTAGCTCAGGGACATGGCATATGGGATTGTGCCACTATTTATAGTTTACCGATGGTGGAAAGGCCCCACCCTTTTGGACGGAGAGGAGGTCAGTGCCGCTAGCTCACGAAGAAGTCGAACGTCTGCGGCGACTGTATGGTGACCGTGGCCCTGACATAATATCCGCCCAACGGCAGTTGTATGCTCATATCGCCCAAGGTGACCCTGGTGAGGTTGCCCCCGAAGTCTATGCGCTGTAGCGTGAACGGCTGGGGCACTATGAATACCCCCTCTATCTGCACCACTCCATATGTGTCCGATTGATTTATTATAGATGTTTTAATGTTGGTTATATTATATGTATATAAATGACCTCCTATAGATACTGTGACGCTACCGCTGAAGTTGGTATCCTTAGTGAAGTTGTACTGTATCGACGTGGGAACTATATCCTTGAGTATCTGAAACAGAACCATTACACAGACGTGTAGTTGAACGTCACTTGGAACATAGCGGTGCCCGAGACGTTTATGTTGCCTATGGTGAAGCTCGCTATCTTGGTATTGCCAGCCGTTATGTTGACCGATGCGGTGGATACCGTTGTGGAGCCGAAGTTGACCAAGAACGAAAACACTATCTGCCTGTTCGCGCCGTTGATGGTCATTGACGCTGACTGCGCCTGTATGTTGTTTACAGTAGCCGATATATTAGATATGCCTAAATTGGGGCATCCAGATGTGGCGTTTGCACATGCAGACGTGAACAGGGTATATGCAGGAGTGGCGCTGGCCTTAGGAGTGGAAGAGCTGGTGGGCGGATATACGGTGCCGCAGGTCGACATGGCACAATCCGTGTATCCGAATTAATATTAGCTCGACATGATCTGGGATATTGAAAGCGTTGTGGTGCCCACTATATTTATGGCCTGGGTGCAGTTGACCGTGAACTGGTAAAGCGTATACGAGCCCAACGTCACCTGAACTTGTATGCTACTTACGGATGTCTGCGTCGTTCCAGCGTCGAACTGAAGATTGACCGTTATGGTCTTCCCCGAAAATGACAGAGAAATACTGCTACCCGAGATGTTGTAGGTGTTGGTGCCGTTTATGGTAACCGTGGCGCTCGCCGTGTTGCTCGATGCGTAGTAGTTCCAGATGCCCACTATGGGATCTGTGCTGATCGATACTGTGGCCGACACGAATTATCCAACACGGCTATTTTAATTAAAGCGATTCACCATCGCTTTACATGAGTAGATATAACTACAGGATATATGTTAATATCCGCTCTGAGTCCCTGCACGCGATAGTATAAGCGTCTCCGACGGCTGATACGATAGCATCACTGTTGGCTGTACCGCCACGCCCTTGGATATCCAGGGGCATGCATACACTATGTTGAACCCAGGCAGGGGCTGATACGACATAAGTCTCATCCCGGCCACTTGGGTCTGCGGCACTATCTTGGGCCTCATATATTCAGGCGGCGTGGGGGGCGGTTGCGGATTATACAGCGGGCCGGACGACATGAGCTGTGTATATACCATGTTGGCCAACTGCGTACCTAGCTGTGCAGTTGGCTTGTTGCAGTATATGAGGTCGGCATTACACGCCAATATGTATAGCAGGACTGCGATCGACCCCTCTAAGGGTATCTTGCCTATAGCTTTAGATACAACGCGGCCTGCGGCAGATATCACCGACTTGAATATGGATGCCGTCGACGTGGCCACTGAACCGAATAGGCCGCCCAGCCTGCCTCCTCCGAATATGGCGCCCAACGGGCCCAATACACGCGACAGCATTGGGAATATGCGCGTCAGAAAGCCCAATATGGCCGCCATGATCCTATCTGTGTTTTAGAATAAAAGCTCTACCACGGAGAAGATATCAGCGTATTGCTTGCCGATATATACACGGTGCCGGTACCGCTTGCTAGATATACATCGGCGATTTCCATGCCGATGGGATATACAACGACGAGTGCATATGTGGTTTTTATCGAACATCCTTCTTCTAAGCACTGACTGCCTTGAGCATAGAAGGCACCAGAACAATATGCAGGCAAATTAGATGGGAAACAATAATGTAAAATTGTGCCATTTATAAATATTATATCAAAACAATAAGCGCCGGTTGTTGTGAATCCTGCTCCTTGTATATTACAACGCTCACATGGGAACTCAGGCAGTGCGCGCACATCATCTGATATAGCTATGTAATCGGTCATATGGATATCGATGCGGTATACGCGTTTAACGCTATGTTGGTCGGGCCCGCAGTATACAACGTAACTTTAGCGTATACGCTTGGCATAGCGCTACAGTTCACGCTTACTCCGTATGCCGAAAACGCCGGAGGATACAGCGGATAGTAGTTATCAGTATAAAGTTGATTATATATTTTGCCAACATTATTTCCATAAACATCGTACATAAATATACATACATCAGGTTGCATCGCCGCTGAAATGAAGCTTGGACTTACCTCGCACCGACTTCCCACAGACAGCGACACGTTCACGTTCGGCTGTAGTAGCGTGGCCGGCACATATATGCTCTGATCCTTTTGGTAGATTATCATGGGCAACATGTAGCCGCATGGCTTGTTGCTTGAGGTAGATATCATGGTACCGTCGCTGGTCATATAGAACGAGGAGCAGTCGCCGATGCTCCTATATATGCTGAACACGCCATACGGCGGAACCATGAGCACGCCTATATTCACCGATCCGCCTGAAGTCCCTATCTTGCCCATTGTAGGCTGTGTATACATCATAGTCCACCAGTAGTACGCCCTCAGCACGTCTGTGTTGTACTTGCTCAGCAGAGTTGATTTGGAGTCGTCGTCCACGTCCATATTGACCAGCACCACGGATCTTATAGGCATGCTGAGCGTCAGCAACATATCAGATGGGGCAGAGGTATTCGGCGTATCTCATGTTAGATGGGTTCATACACGGCACATCCACCGTGAAGAATCGATCCGGCGTGTGGCTGTACTCTATGCGGAAGTCGTACATGCCCGGCGGCAACGATACAGGCTCCCTCATCAGTATGGTCATGCCGTACAGCGGCGCGTAGTTTCTATCCACGGCCAGGAAGAAGAAGTTGTATAGAGTCCAGTTCGATTCCACATCGATACGGCCGCTGAAAATCCACTGCCTGTAGAGCCAATAGTAAGTGGCGCCGACCGACTGCATTGGAATCGTCCCATACGAGCCTCCGAATACTCCGGACACATAGCCAAACATCTTATACGGCTGAACCACCTCATACATATACTGGGCGATCTGGTCGAACAAGTCCCTGGACGCTAGACTGCCGTAGATATACGGAACGTTGGCCATGCTATAAATACGGAAAAGCGGCTATTATTATATATACATGGCTGGTCACCGTGACGGGCACGACCACAGGCGGATTCAACGTTATGATTACCCCCATCATGGTGTAATTGTTGAACATTTTGATTTGGTTGAAGGACAGAAACGGCATCATGGCGCTGTCCAGCATGCTGTTGTATATCCGAGGCTTTACTGATACGTCAAATATTATCATATTATTAATTATATTTATGTTAACATTAAATACATTATTTACACTATGATCATAATTATATAATAAAGTAATATCTATGCCATGAGTATACGCAATAGGGCCATATGAAGTTATCAAGCTGTATATCTGCTTTACCACTGCATCAGAAAGAAATATATATCTACCAGCAAACGTCATATTATACAGCCTTAAATCCTAGTGCTCTATTGTTGGATACCGTGCTCACTAATGTCAACACATTTGTAGGCTTATTTATAACAAAATATACTGGATAGTAGAATGCAGGAGCGTAACCTACACACAAACCTAGCGGTGTCACTGCGACGCCGTTTATAACTGTGCCTGCCGGAATAGTTCTATCTGAATTATATTTTACTATATATCCCGTTAAAATTCTTTTATATTGTGATACAGATAGAGTGAAGTTTCCATTATTTGATATAACGCATATTTTATCCTGCTCGCCGAAGCATCCTATACCGGCATATACATTGGATAGAGCCGCATAGTAGCTCGTCAATTCGTAGAAGTCGCTCTTAACTATCGATACGGGTAGCCATATGAGAGGCACCAAATGCTCGAACGTGTTGTCGCTGAATGGAAACGTGCCGGTCTCGTAGTATGTGGCAGGGAAGAAGCTGGCTGTTATGTACGAATCAGACATGGTTAGAACTGGGGTATCTCAAGCTGTATCACGTATATTCCTTGGCTAAATGTATAATCGCCTGCATGAAGTATAATACTGTTTTTTGCGTCATATATGTATAACGTGCCGCTACAGCCGTTCATGATGTGCAAAACCACAGTGGCCACGGACGGCAAGGTGTCGAACGTAGATATGGAGAGCCAGCCGTGGCCTCCCGCATAGGCGTAGTCGCAGTTGCCGTTGATGTATGCCCTTATGGTGCTGAGCGGCATGCCGGATCCTATATACGACAGCCATATGAGGTCGATGGGCCTGAAGTCGTTTAAGGGTTCCAATACCAGTCGGGACACTGTATGGACTGCTCAACATATTTAATCACTGACAGCCCGGCATTCCGGCGAATATATAGCAGTTCGGCTTAAACGTGACGTAGCTCATGTGGACGTCTATTTTGGCGTCCACGACTAGGTTGTTGTAGTAGGGAAACACGTGTATTACCACCGGCGCCAGGGGCGACTGCAACACTACGTGGCCGTACCCGGATATGAAATAGCTACAGCCGCTGTCCGTGCAGAGCTCATCGGCGGCCGCGTTGCCGTACGTCTGGACAACGGTCATCATAGATGCAGTCCTGCCCGTATCGGGCAACGGCCTATAGAGGAAGTCGATCTCCTTGTCGACCACAGCCAGCGTGCCTAGGCTCAGGCCGGTATCGTTGACGAAGTCGCCTATACGGCTGTTGTACACTGCGGTGAGGTTCTTAAGGTACTGCAGGCCGACCGAGCTTCCGATGAATCCATGAGCGTATGTGGGCTCACTGCCTATCTGCTGAGTCAGACAGATATTGTAGCCCTGCTTAGGCGTGCATGCAAACCCCGATATGCTTGAGAACTTGAAGGCGTCATTGCCTATGTGTATCATGGGCTTGCACTGAGCGCCTATGCATACAGACGCGATTATGGGCGGCACATCGGCATTTATCGTGACCCACGATGCTACCGTATACGCCTGACTCGGAGTGGCGTTGTATGTGACCGTTATAGTGCGCACGGCATCGTACGTGCTGTAGTCTCCAGGAGCCAGATATGTCGATGCCAGCGCGTTCGCCGAAGGGGATAGATACGGCACCGAGACTTGTGTATATATGTAGCGCACCGTGCGCGTGCTGGCAACGGTGCATCCTGAGCTGGTGCATTCGCTGAGCGTGACGGTGCATATGTTGTCGGGCCTGGTGTTGGGCTTGGATATCGTATATACGCCGCTACTGTTAACGTCTATCTGCTGTGAGAATCCGTCGTTGCAGGAGATCGACAGCTTGGCGTATACCCTGGCCGTGTTGATCACATCGATAACCATCGTCTGCGTCTTGTTCGACGTAATCGGCTCGAAATCTATGAACTTGATCAGCAGGTTGGGCACTGCGCTCATGTCGACAACACCAGCAACAAGGGCTCGGTACTGCGGATGCACGTAGCATACATCAGCATATACGTGCCGGTAGCCACTCGGGAATATATATTAAGTACTATTGGAATAGTATATCCATCTATTGTATTTATAATAAACGTAACATTTTTTAAATTAAGAGCACGATTTACTGAAAACACCGTGTAGAATATCCACGACGTGCCGCATCCGCTGTCCGTAGTGCGGTATATCATGGTGGCCTTGGTATACAGCGGCCCCATCGTTCCGCTGTCTGTGCCTATATATGTGCTGACGTTGCTGATGCGATCCTTGAACCCTATGGACGCTATGACGTACGGATCGAGCTGAAATACGCCGTACCAAGAGGTGCTCACCGTGCTCATGCGGTTCCCCGTATGAAGCGGTACGCCTCGTTTATCGCCAAATAAGGCACGTTGCCGGACTTATACGACGTATGGTTCTTGAAGCCGGTTATATACAGCTCGCAGTTGCTCAGGCCGTAGTAGGCGCACATGTCCAAGCACTCCCGCGTTATGTGGCTCACGTACGATCCATCCACAGTGGGCACATATATGTCCATTCCGCCGTCGCTGGTGGGCCTCACCAGATATGCGGCCAGCACCCACATGAATGGTGCATATACATGGTATATCCACTTGGCCAGAAGGTTGTTCAGGCATTTAGTGACGACGAAGCTGAAGCTATATTTAGACTGACATGATTGGAGGCATTGGTTGTAGCATTGATTTAAATCGCTTACGCTCTGCATATTACTGCAGTTTGTTCTGGCACATATGTCAACACAGTCGTTGTAGGCATCCTCATCAGGCATTTTGAAGTAGCACCACCCAAACGTGAATACATCTAGCATGTTAGCTATATCGCTGAGGCTCATCCTGGCCGGTGTGTATTCTATGATCACCGGCAGGAAGTTGTTCTTGGCGAAGTTGGCCACCGGTATCGATATCGCAGGCACTGCAGATGGCGGGGAGCAGGACGGCGCCTCGCAGTTCCATGCGCGCGGCACTATCTGCATCGGCCGCAATGCGTTGCCCGGCTCCAATCCAGATGCGCTCATTAAACCCTGGCCCGGTAGCGTTGGGCCCGGCACATACGGAAAGTAGTCGACCATCCTGCATTCCTCGAACCCCTTGCCGTATGTAAGCGTGCCCGAGCCCGTATACACAGCGGCCTTACGCTCTCCTAGCTTCCAGGGCAGGTAGTCGCGGTAGTACGCATCTACATCGTACTCCACAGGCAGTATCTTCACGGTAACATCGCCGTTGAATATGACCTTGAGGTATACATCTGTCGATGGCAGATACAGCGGCACGTACAGCTTGACCTTTAAGCTCTTGGCGTTTGTGATGCCGTCCGACTGAGCTCCTAAATAGGCGTCGACCCACGGCATGTTCACCGTAGGCGGATGCGCCCACCATGAGTACAGAGCATAATTGATACCCTGATATGGGCACGCCGATTTATATATTTTATCTATATTATATAAATCATTTATACATTGATTAAAATTTTTTATAAAACTAGATGCAACGTTCAGAGGTATCGTGCCGTTTATAATTCCATTGGCTACGTTGCCGATCAGCTGATCGATCCTGACTTGAACAAGCGATGCGGCTATGGCGTCGTGTATGTTGGTGCACAGCACGTAGCTCATATCGCCCAGCTTGTTGCACTGCGCCTCAGACGCCAATATGACCGCAGACGGCAACTTTATGGGGAATTCGGCATTGTCTATATAGAGGGTGCCGTCTATGCCGCCCACCATCCAGTGCTTCATTATATCCATCATCCTCACCGTGGCCATGCAGTCGCCGAACTTGACCCCTATCTGCTCGCCGTCGTGAACCTCCATGCTGGTGAATATGTCGTATACGCCCGGGTTGAGCGCGGATTTGCTACGCACAAAATACGATGCAGAGCCTACGCCGGCTATATTGGCCGTGGCCGTGCCCACAACCGCATCGCCTATAGATAGGAAGTACGGATATCCGTTGAACAGACCGGCCACCTTTACCTCCGGCGATGAGAAGAACGTGTAGTTGAACTGTATCATCTCAGCAGTGCCCTGCTTGTGCAGAACAGCACGCGCTATTCTGCCTACGAAGTACCTGTCTATGTCGCCGTATGTGGCCTTACGCGGTATGACCGCCTTAGCTATCAGTATCGAGCCGGACGTGTGCTGTATGCCCGAGTATATCGCCTCGCGCTGGTAGTACCTGTCGCTCCCGACATAGAGCACGGGTATCTTGAGGATCGGATCCACCTCGCGTATGGGCTTATCCACAGTGAGGAGCTCGCACGGCGGAGCTTGAGCTATCTCGGTGGGTTGCATGGACGCGACGAGCACCACGTTGTACGTACCGGCGTTTATAGACGCTGAGAATCGGCCTATAAATCCCCCGATCTGGACGTTGTTGGCATCGTAGAGGTTTATGTATACGCCGCTTATGTTGCCGCTTGGAAAATCGGCCGATCCCTGTATTACTATCGATGTTGGATTTGACTTTAAATATATTTTAGTATTTGTTATATTTACTGTAGCTACATCCATAACAACATACATAGATATATACTTGACCAATTTATTCACAACGATGTTGGCAACGTCATAATAAGGATCGCGCGTTATTGTGGCGCTCATAGTACCTGCCTATATGAGCGAGTTAAATCGTTAATGAGCCGGGAGGAAGACCCTTACCAGGCCGCTCTGGGGAATCTCCGCGGATAGGTATGTCTCGACCCTATATATACTGCCCATGACCACCTCGACCTCGACGTCTACGCCTATGCCCACGGAGCCCACAGGCGTGTCGGCTATGTACTCTATGTGGGTTATATACGCTGTGCCGTCGCGCCCAGTTAGGTCTAGTATGCCGCCCCCATACCAGCAGTTGCCTTTCGTGGGGACGCATCCGCCGGGGGTGAATATGATTACCGGATTGTACAGACTAATGGTCTGTGCGGCACCGCCTATGAGTAGCGTGACTGAGCCGGAGAACGTGGCCTGGGCCAAATACCTCACGAAGTACGTGGATATAGAGCCGAACAGATCTTGCGATACGACCAGCGGAACCGTGCTCATCATATGCCCACCTTTAGTACGTTTATATTATATGCTACCGCTCCTACCGTCAGCGTACACGGCACCGTGGTATAGCGAAAACCGAACTTAGGCCCTGTGAACGATATTATATGGGCGCCCGGCTGAACCGCCACGGATATTTGGTTCTGGTTGTAGCACTGACCGTCTATGCATATGCCTATGCAGTTCGACGTTATGCGGCCGCCGAAGGGCAGTGATGCTATGAATGCATCACACCGCCCGGATGTGGCGTCGACCGTATAGCTGTTGCAATCGTTCATAGTTGCGCATGGATTGAATATGGCTATCCTGGCCGGCCTGTTGCCGCCGTCGCCTACCGCTATCCTGATGACTGGGTATACGGGCATAGTGGCGCTGGCATAGAACCCGACGTAGAACGAAAATACGTTTATCCCCTCGTACTGGCACACTATATTGGACAGAAAGTCACCTTGATTTAGATTTACAACTCCTGTTACATATACATAAGTGCCGTCATATGTATATGACTGATTAGACAGGCTAACGTTGTTGCCGTTAACCACCGCATAGCACTGAGGCACTTCGTTGGACAGTATGCAGTCTATCAGCGGCTTAAGGCCCGTGGGCTGTGGCTGAGATGATGATAAAAGACCGTAATAAGCCGGCAAATCGAGCGACGTGAACGACATGGTTATGACGTGTACGCGTGGTCTGCGAACTTGACCACCACCCAGCCGGACACACTGCAGGCAAGATTTACCGACAGAGATGCGCTACATCCGCTCTTAGTAATTGTGAAGGCCAGATTGCTGGTCGGATTAGCCACGTCGATCACTATCCTGTTGCCCACAACATAGCAGTTGCCGTATATAGACGTACACGTGGCGTTGTTGAGCAGGAGGGAGCTCAGGTTGGATGTGAACGATATCACGGCGCAGTCACCGACACTGTGCCGATAGAGTAGTCGGATCTGACCAGCACCACGTATGTGCCGGCGTTCAGGTTGCGACTGCCCGATATCTGGAACTGCCAAGTTATCGTCTTGCTACCTGAAGCATAGGATGCGGTACCGCTCATGGTGAAATTTATCTGAGTGAGCACGTCGCTGTTGTTCAGGGTGAACTGTCCCGACATGACCGCCGATGCAGATGACTGCGATGGGAACGATATATCTATGTTCACGTTGGTGAGGTTTATGGTACCCGCCGTCTGGAACACCACAGAGCCGGATACTGACTTGTTGGACATACGCGTGTAGTGTATCTGCATCGACTGAACCACCAAGTCCTGTGTCACCGACACGACCTAGCCGCGGCGCCAGAATAAAAACAGTTAGGCCACATATCCGCCGTACTCCACTTCAGCAGTGCCGTACAGCGTTATCTGGGACTGGGCGAACTTTACTGCATGAGCCGTAGTGGCGTTGCTGGTGACAGCCATATTCTTCTGCAGATACAGCCCGACTTTATGCCTCGTGGCGGCTATCGACGATTGGGATAGGGTCAATACCCTGTAGATCGTGAGGGCATACGACGAGGCGTCGCTCTGAGCTACGTTAGGCGGCTTGATGATGACCGAGTAGCTACTGCCGTCGGCCTCACGCGTATTGGGCGCCAGCACGGAAAGCGACTGATACACTCCGTCGCGCTGGACTACGTTGGGCGCTATGATTGATAGAGCGTAGGACGGCTGGTCTTGCTGGGCTGTATTGGGCGCCAGCACCGAGAGGGCATACGATGCTTGGTCTTGCTGTAGCGTGCCGTATCTAGATATATTCACGGCATAGTTTGCGCCGTCTGCCTGAGTGACGTCGGGCGCATATATGCCCAATAGGTATGATGATGCGTCCTGCTGGTATGCGTTCTGCGGAGCGATGTACAGCAGGTATGATGAGGCATCGCTCTGTATCACGTTGCCCGCGATGTGGCTGACGGCATACGATGTGGCCGATAAAGACAGCAGGTTGATGCCCGTATATCTGCTGGCGAGGTACTCAGCCGACTGAGCTATAATTCTCATAGCATATTTAGCTATATATGATGTGGATGTTGTTTGACTGATCTTATATATAGGTAAAAAGATGGCTGATGTAGGCGTTACCGCAGATATGTGGATCGGCACTGCGTGGCTGTGCTGTGCCGATACGGCCGTAGATGTCGCGGAATATATGCGTCTGGCATACATCATACCAGTAGCGCTTTGAGTGATCTGGAAGACCTTATAGACCGGCCTAAACGATGTGGATGTGGCCGTAACCGCGGCTATTTGAACCGGATAAGCAAATATGTGCTGTGCCGATACGGCCGTCTGGGTCAGCGCATATACGTTTTGATCGAACTGGAACAGCGGCGACATCGCCGTGTAGCTCACTGAGCCTATGTACTGAGGGGCTATCACTAGGTCATGCGATGCCGCATAACTGCTCATCAGCGTTATATGCGGCAACTGGGCATAGCCCGTTCGAGTGTATTCATGCAGGTTATCTATAAACTTATATGCATATAATCTATCTTTAGTTATAGTATTAATATTAGTTCCTGTTATAAATAGGTATGATATATAAATATCTGTATTATATCTCGATGACAGGACTACATATGGATATGTTTTATACGATGACACAGATGTTTTGAATATCCACGCCGGCGTATGTACCAATCTAACCGCATCTATGGTGTCGACTATTATTGGCGAATATCTTATATTTATATTTATAGCACGTCCATATGATGATCTATACATATAACTATTTAATGTATTATATGTAGATATGGTATAAGATGACAGATTAGTCATAACGAAGACAGGCTGTATATACCTCACGTACCGCGCCTTGAACTCGTATGCCAGCGATGGGGCGTCCAGGGCATACGATGTAACTAATAGATTTGGCGGAGTCTGTATTACCACATGTTTTGTACGCGATATATTATACATATTCTGCTTATTAATTAATAAATATGTAACAGGCTGTATATATCTAGATGATAGGACTACGTATGGATATATTATATAAATATCGCTGGTCAATGTAGCCATACTAGGCCTGAATATGGCCGCATAGCTACTGCCCATTAAGGATCCAGATAGTACTGCAGTCTCTATGGGCTGGTCGAATGCAAATGTGGTGAGGCTTACGGGCAACATCTTGTCTATGGGCACCCTCGATGCAGATACCGTAGTGTACGTCACCAGCTGTACGTTGGCCCTCGCTACGCTGTTGAGGTAGCCCGTGCTGTACCTAGCCGACATTGAGTAAGTCACAAGCGGCATCAGCTCTGCGGTGATGGTTATCTGATCCGCGTATTTAGGCAGAGCCTCTAAGTATGCTTTGTGTCCAGTTATCGACTCAATTATGTGGGGTAGTGCCGATATTACCACATAGTTAGGCGTCACATGTATAACCGAGGGGGGCTTGACCGCTACGTCGTAGCTCTCCTGCATTATCTCTACCGGCAGATGCGATATGTCGACTAAATAGCCCGTAGACTCTGTGAACGTAGGCAACGACGTTAGCTCAGCTACAGCGCTGGTATATTCCTTGATCACAGACGGCCGCACCAGATCGGGCGCTATCAGCGTAGCCGCATAGTCGCAGAACACGCCTCCGTATTTGGTGAAGCACCAGTTCGGCGGTATGTAGTACATGCTGGGCCTTGAGATGCTCGTGCACACCAACGTCACCGCTCCGTCGACGGATCTGGATCTGGACAGCTGTACGCAGTACTTAGGCTCAAGTACTATGGTATGCGGCGCTACTATGTGGACTAGGTAGCGCTCCAAATCGTATATCAATGCCGGTTGGGCGTATTTCTGAGTACCGTAGAATGGACGGCGGAGTATTGAGTGGCGTGCCGCGGTTACATATCTGCCATATACCTGATATGCCATTACTTCATCCTATTATTATATAGAGTAACAGTGAGGTTAGTTAAAGCTTCACTGTACTCAGTATGGACATGCTCTATGTATATATTATTTATTATGGGTATTCCGAGTATCTGTATGCCGTACCTGAAGTTCATGCCGCTTGAATACATCTGGGCCGCCAGATATCTGTAGACCAACTGCTGATATCCTATGGTGGTAGTGGCCTCGGCCAGCGATGCTGTATACGACTTCTGCGTTATATAGCCCAAGGCGTATACCCTGAACTCCTCAAGGGTTTGGGTTATACCGGCGTCTATGGGTATCAAGAGGTCTTTGGGCGGCGCATACTCGGGATACACGTTGCCGTAGCTGTCGAGCCAGAAGGTGTACCGCCTCTGCAACTTACGGTCGACGAAGCACATTGAGTTGTTGCCTACCTGAATATGCACGTGGATCAGCATATCGCTGAACGCCGATTCGAACGATATCTGCACATAGGTCACATTACTGCGGTTTACCAAATGGTTCGTAACCGCGTTGGAATACAGGCCCAGGGTCTTATAGGGTGTAAGGCTGATCGAGTGGGCCGTCGATGCGTTAGAGCTCAGCAGTACTGAGTGGCTGGTATACTGCGACACGAAACAACAGAGAAAAAACGATTAAAACCGAACGAGGGTGCTACTGTCTCTTCTCCCTGCTCATCAGAGTCTTAAGCTCCATCAGCATCGACTCAACGTGGGCCATTATGAAGACCAGAGCTAATGGTATGAACCCTGCGGCGAAGCCCAAAACGCCCAGCATGGCGACTATGGCATAGTGAGCGATTATGGAGAAGTTGCCTATGGCGGCGACCCATATCACGAACAGCAAGGCCTCTGCGAACAGCACCCCGGCGGCAACGTAGCGCACCCTTGACCACCACGCCCACGACGCGGCCATACCCACTGCCATCGCGATTGCCAGCACCGGCGCGTATGTCAGTATTGACTCCGACATGTATCAACCGACTGCTCTTATTTTTAAATCTTTCTATGCTGTAAAATAATAGAAAGCTAAATGTATACGCTGGCTTGTTGCGGCGATATGGTTATGGATAGCAAGACCAAATATAGGCCCGATTGCGGCGTAGATGATAGGCCCGATACTGTAGATGAGGCCGTAGCCGTGACGTTGTTTACAAAACTGTATGTTATACTAAATGTTACAGATGTTATTGTTACACTAGATGATAGATTTAAGTAGCCGCTCATAGTTATATTAATACTATTACCAGATGTGGAGTAGTTTAAAATTACGCTTGTCAGGTTTATGTTCTGACCTCCCGATGTGGTCACGTATCCTGATACAGATCTATTACCTGAGCTCTGGGTCAATATGCTGTTTATGCCTGTTACGAAAAACGACTGGTTTACGTTGAAGGTGGATGCCATTATGTACTTATGGTTACGGTCGTCTGCGGCTGTAGCGTGGATACGGCAAGAACTGCGTAGAGGCCCGGATTGGCTATTGTTATCGGGCTGTTCTGGGGCGTTATGACCTCAAGCGCTGTGACCAAATTGCCGCTACCGTCCCTGCCCTCGAACCGTATATCGGTTATGGTGGAGTTAGGTTGGGTTATGTTGAATACGCCGCCGAATATCCAGTTAAATATCGGCGGCGCTTGAGATGTATCGTAATACGTTGAAATCGATGGCGCGATCATCTGAGTCGATACGTTGTTTATCATCATAGTGCCGTTGACGCTACGTATGGAGTCGCTCGCAACCGCGGCCATCTCAGAGAAGAAGTCCTTTGCAACTGTGGCCGTAACACCGCTAGGAGCGGACATGGCATAATGATGTTGTGGTCAATTAAAGGGTTGAAGTGGCCGTCTGGCCGACCACAGAGCTCTGGACGACGAACATGTGGTATCCCGCATTCAAAGGCAGTTGGAAGTTTACAAACGATACTGCTTCTCTGCCGTTGACCACGAAGGCCAGCTTCACTATCGTGCTGTCGCTGGTCAGCCTGAGTATCCCGGTCAGATATGCCGTGAATTGGGTATAGCCGTTGTAGCTTGTCGATATAGATGTCGACACGAAGTTGATCTGATTGCCGTTCGAATCGACCACGTAGCCGCTTACGCTGTACCCCAGGTATCTGGCCGCAGTCACGTACGGATCGGCCAACACCTGTAGCTGGATCTGGGTGCTCACGTTGCTCTATACCGGCATAATTTAAATTGATCACCGGCGGTATGGTGTGTCCCAGCCGCAGTATGTCGTGGTTAAGGATCCGCTGTTCACCTTCATGCTGAGTGAATACAACAAAAGCTTCTATATAGCTCCAGCAGGCGGCTACGTCATAGATGGCAATGGCAACCAGATCAACATGATAGCTAGATCTGTGCAGATAACCTCACTGGATCAAAAGAGCACGACTATAATACAAACCGGAGTATTCATGATAACACAACAGTCAGCAATAAAACGAATAGTGCTCAGCGATACGGTCGGCGATGCCCGCGGATGCGGCATACTTCCTAGTGATGGCGGATGGTCATTAAGCGATGTATCGTTCGATGCATATACAGATGGAGTAGTCCTACAACAGCCTGGCTATTATATATTAGTGATTCAGATTACAGTAAGTAGTGGAGGAATATTCACAAAACAATAGTTATCTTACCGTTATATTTGCTGTAGGTGGCGGCTGATACTCATAAACCAACATTATGCCGTATAATCCGGGCTGACTTATAATGAGCGGCACGTTTGCTATCAGATACAATTCAAGGGTATATGATCCATAAACAGATTGTACCACTACATCTATTGAGTCGATGGTGCTGTTTGGGTTGCTCACGTTGAATATGCCGTAGAATATATATGCGAAATAATGGGGTTGCTGATTGCTGTCGTATACGAATATCTTACCGGTACTCATAGCGTTCTGAGCCACTGCGCTCACAACCACTTCGAATTTGGTTATACAGCAGAATATGTCTGCACATCCGCCTGCTTGTGAAGACGCCCTAGCTATCAGGTGGAATATGTCGCGGACTATCGTAGCTGTACCGGTGCTCATGACAGCTTGCCGTCGAACTCCTTAACTGCGTCGCTTATGAAGTTGCCGTACGTCTGAATGAACGACTGGCAGGTCTTATCAACGGCACTGCATCTGCTCACATCGATGGACGCCGCAACCGAGCCGTTGTTCACCATATACACCACACACGGGTTGTCGCTAAATATGACCAGCTCGTCGAACCTTATCACCGATCCGCCCACTATCATCTCGCCGTCGACCCTCCTCCTGTGCATGGCCATGGGGTTGTGTATCCTGCTCAGAAACTTGGCCATCTCATCGACGAATTTGCTGTTCTGGGCCAGCTTGACTATATCTTGGGCGTAGTTGCGCAGTATGAACAGCAACGTGCGCCAGTCGGACACACGCTCAAGCCTGCCCACGCGCCTGTCGATGTAGTATATCCAGTCGCCTACGCATACGGTGTAGACCTCATCCGACACACAGTTGAACCTCTGGCTCAACGGCATGAACTGCTTGAACCGATCCACTATGCCCGACAGATCCCTCTGGTAGTTCCTGGAGCATTTAGCGATTAGTTCCGGCAGGGACATATCACCTCATCACGTCACCGTGACCGATACCGATGTGGGCGCCGACACATATATCGTTATGTTCACTATATATTCTCCCGGCGAACTTATGCTTATAGGATCGGACACGGCCTGTATCTGGAGCTCGCCTATGGCGACCATGTTCGCATCCCTGAGTATCAGATCCAGATAGTCTATGGTGGCCGGCGCAGTGTTCACGAAGACCTTGCCGACTATGGAGGCCACCGCGGCCACCGGCGGGCCGTTGTACTTGGCCACGCTCCACATCAGGTTGTACAGCGACATGTCTTGGCCGTTGACCCGTATATCGCTATCTATTTTCACCGTGGAGTTGAACGAGTTGATCAAATAGTTGACGAAAGGATCTGTATATACGTTGGCTAATCCAGCGGCCATGGCTATGTGCTACCTACCGAAATAAAAACTATCCTAGCGGAGTCGGCATTTGATCTACTGAAGATGACATGCCGCCGGCCAGCGGATGTACAGGCGTCTTGTTCACGACCATAGTTATGAACGGCAGTTCCGATATGGCAGATGCCGCGTGCTGTACGTTGGCGGTGGCCTGCACCGCCGTGACCAACGACACGGATATTGCGCTCTCCGTGACCGTGGCCGATGCGCTTACCGAGGCGGCCGTGGCTATCGATACGGATACCTCGCGCTCGGTAACAGAGGCGGCCGCCGTGATGTTCTGCATTGCAGTCAGCGCCGCCGTTATTGCGCCCTCCACCACGGTGGACTGAGCCGACACCATGTTCCCTCTGCCGTATGATCCCGAGTACGCATAGGCCATCACCGTGTACGATACCGTCGGCGTTTTGGCCTCGAACCCCATCAGCCTGGCCTTGCCCACGGTCTGTATGGGCACCTCGAACTCGCGTATCAAGGTCACCTTGTAGCTAGCGGACGCCTTGACGGACACGGTCTTGGTGGTGTTGGCATAGGCCTTAGGAGCGTTTATCGCCTTATTGTAGTCGCCTACGGTCTGAGGCGGCTTGAATATGATGCCGGCCAGGCCTAGGGCTAGCTGGGTGGCCATATATACGGCAAATGGAGAGAACATGAACGTTAACAGCTTGCGCGGCGATGTGGCGTACTTGTGCACGTGCTTCATGCTCTGGCCCAGATAGAACATGGCGAATACTGCGGGCAGGTTAGCTAGAACGACGTCGACCACGGAGCGCCATAGGAAGTCCTGAAGCTTGCCGAATCCGCTCTTGATCATATTCCATAGGGTCTGGGGCAACCACAGCACCGCGTTGAGGAGCCAGTGCAGGGGCTCCATGAAGAACTGGCCTATGTTCCTCAACTGATCCAATATCCACTGGCCCGCGTTGCGCAGTGCGTTGGACAGGTTGTTCCACAGCCACTGAAGGCCGCCGGTCACGCCCGATATTATGGTGTTGGCTAGGGATTGTAGAGCGCCGAATATGGATGATCCGAACCAGGCAAGCCCCTGTCCTATGCCGTTGCCTATGTTCTGTATGGTGCCCCATATCGAGTTGGCCAGGTTCTCTATGCCCCCCATGATCCAGTTGCCTATCTGCTGAAACGCAGATGCTATAGGAGCGGTTACGTTGTTTATCGCCTGGCCTATGCCGCTGACGACCATGTTCGGCATGTTCGTTATGCCCTGCCAGATGCCGGTTATGGTCTTCTGAAACCACTCAAACGGGTTAAACGACATCGAGAAGACCTACCACCGCTATTTAAGATTAAGACCAGCAGATGCAGAACTGCGACTTGACTTGAGACAGCAGGTACATCAGCCGAACCAGCTTGGTGATCAGGTCGGCCGCGCGTACGTCGCCGCTGTTGATTATATAATTATAGATCCCCAACAGCGCGCCTGCATACGTCTTCGCCTCGCTTGTTGTCAGCCTGTCCTTAAGCGTGCTGATGTAGTCCATGAACTGGCGTAGCCAGTTGGACGTGGCTATGCGCTCGGGGTTTGCGAACATGTCCGGGCTTATGGAGCAGATGAATTCGGCCAGACCTACCACATATGGATGCCGGGGCCTGGTGGGAGGGTTGGACAGCTTGGAGTTCTGATATTCGCGGTACACCTCGCCGCACATATCAGCCAGCCGCATGAGCGAGGCCAGCATGTGCCTAAACGCCTCTATGGCATCGCTGGCAGACCTGTAGCCGGTCACGTTGACCAGGCTCTGGAACCTCGACTTAATATCGCCCTCGACCGTATCCACGACGGGCCCGAGCTCGCGGACGACTTGAGCCGACAGGGGCTCGGGCACAGGCAGTTCCGAGTATATGTCGATCAGTCGAGACAGCGCAGACGGAAGCAGGGGGCGTGCGTGGACTGCCATGAAGCCGCGCGCGGCCTGCCTCAACTGCCTGAGAGCCCGCTTGTACTCTTTGAACGACTCCTCCCTGGGATGGCCGTAGAACTGCCTGTCCAGGTACATCTCCTCCCACAGATCCTCGATCCTCTTCTGTAAGTACGCCAGCCGCTCCGCACTGCTCATGACCTCCCTCAGCGACGGCCTCAGCGAGCTGGCCATGGCTAAGGTTTCGAGCTCGCCCAGCTCAGCCAGCTCGCGCTCGGTGGGGAACTGCATGATGGTTCTCGGTATGGGCAGGTGGGGCAGAACCCTAACGAACGACAGAAGCGAGTTGACCAGCCTATCGAACGTGCCCACGCTCTCTCTGCCGGGCCATGCGGCTATGTTGTCCAGTATCTGATCGTATATACCGCCGCCGCTACTGCTTACATCTATATATTGTGTATTTACAAATTCATTTAAAACATCTAACCGCTTACTCAATGAATTTATATTATATCCTATATATATCAATTGAGTATTAGGTATAGATATAACCATATAGGTCAGCACCACGTCGTATACCCTGTCGGAATACCGCGAATATTCAGGCGAGCCGGATCGTATATGATACGCTATGTTGACCGCCTCGCTTGCCGATATATAGCCTCCCGGTTTGTCTGCGGTAACTATCATGCCCGGCACCGCGCAGGCTATACCTAACGCCGAATTTATGCGGACGCCGCTTATTTCGGCCCTGAGCTTGCCGCTACACGTGACCATGCGGCCGACCAGCGACGACGGCACCAGCACCGCTGAATCGGTCAGACGTATGACCGGATACGGAACGGCGGAGATGCCCTCAACCCGCCCGACCTCAGCGCCGTTATACATCAAGGCATCCACCTCGTTGGATACCTCGTTCAACAGCCTGCTGGCCGCGGCCTCGGTCAACCGGATCCGCGCCTGCCTGGTTAATCTGGCCACTATATCTCTTACAGATATATTACCTAAAGCGTTTATAAACATCTCGACGTGGGGCATAGAAATTATGCTAAACTTATCCCTATTTACGAATAGGTAGCCCAGGTCGCGTACGACGGCCTCGGATCTGGTCTCGTTGCCGCGTATGATGCCGCGTACGGTCACGTCGTTGCCGTTGGGATATATTGATATACCGTAATCGCCATATGTTATCACTATTTTATCATCTTGATAATCAACATATATGTTATTTATATCAACATTAATCATATGGCGCGATAGAGTGTCGGCCGCAATCTGCCTGAGGCCTTCAGATATCACCGACCTGGACGTGTGCCTATCTCTAAACGCGCGCACCAAAACGTATATGCGGTTTGGCTCAGATGCCGTCTTGTTCACCGCATCTATCATCGCGTTCAGTATAGTCCTGCACTCGTTCCCATCGCACTCCTGGACTATATCGGCTATTCTCTGAGCCGGCGCTGTGCTGGGCCTGGGCGGCGCGCTGACGAATTCAGGCGACTTCTCGGCCTGCCTGTACAGCCTGTCCAGATCGCCGACCAGCCTGGCCACGACCTCCGCGATTCTGTTTATGGGTATCTTGCCGTACACGTCGGGCTGTGTGACGCTGGATATGATCATGCTTATCGCTGAGCCAAGGGCGTGGGCCTTGGCCTTGAGCGTGGTGCCTCCCATCTCCCACGTCCTGATGCACTCGGTCAGTATGTCCGTTGAGGTGCGCGAAAGCAGGTACACCAACGCCGATTGGGCCTCAGTCCTCACAGCGGATAGGGCGGGGTTAACCGATGCGTCTATTATGGTCATAAGCGCATTGCACCTATCCTGCCTCTTCATGGTGCTGAACCCGCTCACCGCGCGGCTTATGTACTGCGATATATGCCTCTCTATATCCTCGTCGGTCATCTTTGTAATTCTATTCTCTATGGTCTTCGCCAGGTACTGCCTGAGCCGATCCCTGCTCGATATGCTGTCATTGAGCTTCGGAAAGATCGACTCTATCGAGGCTCCGTACAGCTCATCCATGAACGCGTACAGGCCCGAATAGGCCGCATCCGAGCCCATCACCGCGGTCAGGGCGGCGGCTACGTCGTTGAGGGCGTTCGATACGACGTTGTTGAGGGACGACTTGACTTGATATATATTCCACCGCCTCCTGATCTCATCGATCAGGCCGTTCTGCTCCAAATACGAGTATATCAAATCGACCAGGCGGCCCCTCAGTACGTATATCAAGTCAGCTATGGGCTTAGATGACATCACACAGAGGCGACTATGCTCTCCACGTGGCTCTTAAGCATGTCGAGGAGGCGCAGGATGCGGGGCACGTCGCCAGTCCTGATCGCATCCCTGAGCTCGGCCGTTATCCAGCCATCGCTCTCTATGGCTGTGGCTATCGGCGTTGGCGACCGCCTGGACGCAAGCTCGGTCACGGCCATATCTACATCCCATCAGCACAGTTTAAATTGATCCGGCCACATCCCAGCCCTGAGGGGCGAGGCCGCTACTGTATAGCGGACAGGACGTCGTCTACGGCGGACACGACGTCGTGGGATATGGTGTTCACGACCTCCATATAGAACTTGAGGCCGAAGTACAGCATGAATGCCGCAGATATCAGCGGCATCGCCTCGTACATGTATGATATAAACGTCGAGAAAAACTGAGAAATTGAGTTTGACAGCGAATCGGCTACGATGGATAGATCAAAGAATTGATGGAGCGCTTGCGACATACTTATCGCCGCACACCATATTGATGTATGCCCTTATCTCCACCGAATATACTGGCGATATCCTGCTCGCCCGCGCATAGTCGTTGTACAGATCGGCGCACTCCACCTTAGAGATGCGCATGGATGTACGCAACTATGATATTAAAAACTGTTATGCCGTACCTCGACCGGCTCAGCTTCGGCGTCGTTGCCGCCCCCGCCTGACAGCCTGCGCCTCAATATCCTCACCTCCTGCTCGGTTACGCCGAACAGCTTGGCGTATTTGGCGCCGCGCTTGAGCGAGTACACGTACGCCGCCACGACGGGCGGGTTGTTTATCCTCTCGCGGAGCTTCTTGTACTCCTCTATCTCCTCGTCAGCGGCGCCCAGCTCCTTCAGCTTCTTGATGCAGAACACGTCGCGCTGTTGCGGCGTATATGTCGACGTGACGAGCCCTATGCGCTTAGTGCCGTAAAGAATGGCCGATACGGTTCTCAGCACGTTCACTATGTACTTAGTCCCCATGCAGTTGGTCACAGCGTATATCGCTATCTGCTTCTTCAGCGCATCGCCTATATAGTCCCTCTTGGTGTAGAACAGAACCGAGTCGATCACCTCGTCGGGGACGTAGTCCTTAACCGCCTCTTTTATCTGAGCTATTTCCTCAAGCCTCAGATATCCTCCGTTGTGCTTATCGCAACCCAACATGCGCTTCAGATTAGCCGCAACTGCAGGAGGGAACACGCCGTGTGCATCGACGTCGGCACAGTCCCTTACATCGATAGAGCCTTTAGGCCCCTCTATGATCTTGCTTCCGTTGACCGAAACCGTTGGGCATATAGTACAAGCCAGCATTGATACGTCGAACACCATTATTTTTAAGCTTTTAAACTGATGTACTGAAGAGCAAAACAAAAAGAGGTGGGCAAAACGCCGATCGGCACGAGCGCGAAGCCTGAGGCACAGGCCAACACTTTAAAAAACAAGGCCCAACGTATAAACGTCAACAGAGTCGGCGCTTCACTAACGTTTTACATGAGTAGATATAACTACAGGATATTTGTTTTAAGTTTTTCTATGTTTGTAAAGAAATCGGATCGGGCAAAACCGCCGCGGATATCGACGATCTTCCGCCCGTACGGCCGACCCCCAAGCCCCGTCGCTCCCCCAATCTTTTTTACATTTGTAAAAATGACCCTGAATATATCTGTATATGACCCACTTCGCTTTCAATTCTGTCCGTCTTTCAATTCCTATATAATAATTAAATTAGTATATTTATTTATTCTTATTATTTAGTGAGTGCATCGGAGTTGTCATAGGCCGCCGCTTTACATTTGTCGATTTACTCTTTACAACTGTCAAAATAAAAGCGGATGGGGTAGCGGGATGTATATTAAAGCCCCACTCACAAACCTATATAATGACAAAACTCCGATCAAGAAACATTACATATAAGTCGCTTATCGGCGTTAAATTCTTTACAAAAATCGTAAACTATATATCCACCATTGCAATAACTCTCTTAACATACCCACAAAGAAGTTGCTTTCGTGAAAGCGTTTCTTTGGAATACGTATGGGATTCTTTAAAATGAATAAATGTCAAGTATGAAAATATCAAAAAGCATTAAACTCCCTCGATTTTCAACTCTATAAAGGCGCCAATTTACGCTTTCAACTATCTTAGGTATGGGCATCTACGCCGCATCTGGGCTATAAGCGTCACCGTATATCAGCGGTTTTTTCTTCTAAGTTTTTAAGGCTCTGTTATACGGTGTAACCCAACGATATGCCAGACCGTATATCAGCGGTTTTGTATAGGTTTTAACTAAGGCTCTGTTGTACGGCTACCGCAGTTCAACTCCAATTGATTTCAACTATTTCTGATTTCAACTATCTTAGGTATGGGCATCTACGCCGCATCTGGGCTATAAGCGTCACCGTATATCAGCGGTTTTTTCTTCTAAGTTTTTAAGGCTCTGTTATACGGTGTAACCCAACGATATGCCAGACCGTATATCAGCGGTTTTGTATAGGTTTTAATTAAGGCTCTGTTGTACGGCTACCGCAGTTCAACTCCAATTGATTTCAACTATTTCTGATTTCAACTATCTTAGGTATGGGCATCTACGCCGCATCTGGGCTATAAGCGTCACCGTATATCAGCGGTTTTTTCTTCTAAGTTTTTATGGCTCTGTTATACGGTGTAACCCAACGATATGCCAGACCGTATATCAGCGGTTTTGTATAAGTTTTAACTAAGGCTCTGTTATACGGCGATAAATTTTTAAATTTGTGGCTTCTATGTTTCCATGTCCCAAGTTGGCCGAAAAACCACAATAATACTGGACGAGGACATGTATAGGCTGATATTGGGATACGCCATAGATAACTACGGTACGGTTAGAGCCATATCGAGGGTCATCAACGATATAATTCGTGAGCGGTTCTCTGAGCGTAAGAGCCAACTGGATCGACAGCTCGACAAATTATTACCTGAAGTGGATAGGCTGTATGATGAAGTGAACAAGCTTAACCGCACTCTGTCCAACTTCATCGATGCCATCAACCATATAAAGATGGACGTCATGAGCTGTAAATGTCAATCCGTCGAATCGATAGATAAGCTGTTGAGCCAGCTGAGCCAGTTCGCTAAAATAGGCCCGATAGTTGATGAGTTGCGTGAATTGGTAACAGCGATACACAGTATAGGTCAGGAGAGCGTGATGATCTATAGAACCCATGAAAAGGTGAACTACATAGCAGGCATAATCGACCGCATTAAGGATGTGCCGGCAATTATGAACAACATACTGATGATATCCCACAACACCAACCGCAGAACGATCAAGTTCGAGGATGTAATTGTATCGATTATAGATGCGCTGTCCGAGCTGGTTAAGTCGTCGATTCAAGATGAAAATGCGCGCAAACAACTGCTGAACAAGCTGGCTCAGGCTAAGGGCGAAGCACTTAGAAGCATCGAATTCGATTGATAGCAGGATAGTTTTTAACCCAACAGCATTTTTCCCATATGGCTGTTTCCGGAATTATAAAGTCGGGCGACGTGTACATACTCATCTCAGGCCGCACCGTGGTCGGCCGCATGTACGTCCCGTCCAACTGCATGCAGAACTGCAACGCGCCTGACTGCGACTGCAACAAGGTCAGGTTCATACAGGAGTACCAGCTGAGGGGCAAGGTCGTGGACATAACGTCGTGCCAGGGCAGTCTGATGATGTGCATAAACAGGCTTGAATCGGTGCGCTGATGGCCCAGCTCTACACGTCCGCGTTCTCATACGCGTACGGCCTCTGCAATACGCATGCGGCCACGCTACAGCTCAGCACGGGCAACATATCGGCGTCATCGCTCAGCTACAACCTGTACAACAACACATATGCGGTGACCGCCGTGTTCAACGTAACGCTTCCAAGCGGCACAACGTCCGCCACGCTTCAGAAGGCCATATACTACTGCATGGACGCGTCCAACAACCAACCGCTCCACATCGAGATAACGTTCAACACGGCGATACAGAACGGCACATATGTCCTCTACATCACATCGCCCATGCCTCAAGACCAGAACATGAGCGTGACGCTCAGCTGATCAATTTAAACCGCGTAGCACAACAAACACCATGTCGAGCTACGGCTACGGCGGCATACTCCCCATGTTGATACAGGCGCTTGTGGATTCGGCTAACAGCGGCGGCCAGCTCCAAGTCCAGATAGGCATAGGCACCACCGCATCGGACATATTATTGTATACACCTGCATCGATACAAGTGCTCGACACCGGCTCGTCGTGCACCAGCACGGTGTGTCCGTTTATGCTATTCGTGCAGGGACAGCCCTTACCAACAGTCGGCCTCTTGATGCCGACGAGCTCCGCCAAATATATCGGCATCAAGCTGAACGACTATGAGTTCACCATGGAGATGTCGTACGGCACAAATTACAGCAACTACTTCGCCGCAACCCATGCCACCGATGTACTCAGGCTTGCATATGCTGAATTCATAGGCGATGGAGTGTCGATGCCGTTCACCATCACTGACACTGCCGGCAACAGCGTATCCGTGTATTTCGGATATCCTGCGTGCGTATTAGGCTCTGATTCATATTACGGTAGCCTGAATCCAGTAGAGGCGTTGGCCAAATACGCCGCCTACTACGGCACCATACCGTACAGCCAGGTTACATTCATAGGCGCCTACAGCCCCGTGGCGGGCAGTAAGTGCCTATCGTATAGCAACATAAGCCCATATTATAGCTATTCAACATCTGGTGGGCCGCTAGTACTTAAGGTGGGTATAGATTCTGCTATAATGAGACTATTAGCACTAGACATGCTGGGCACACTGCACCCCGGCCCCAACGACTATATAGCTTTATATAGTTTTGCATACGGCAAATACGTCGAAACTAACGACATACAGCTCGACTGGGGCATGATATTTCAACCCCAATTTGTTATACCATCCCAAGTAATACAGCAAGTATTATCTAATTATGTGCTTAACTTTAATTTTAAATTTGAAAACACTCCATACTCATCAGTAGCAATAGCGTAGCCATGTCGGTCTCGGTCACGACTACGCCATTTATGTCGACCAAGGGCATACCCACGGTGGCTACATCCGATACCGTGAACGTGGTGTTCACCGGCGCCGCATCTCTATCTCAGACGGCTACGCTGAATATAGTGCTGTCGCAGAACTCCTCGGGCGCATCGGTAGTCCATATATACGGTATGCCGTCGTTCAGCAACATACCCAACGGGTCGTATACTATACAAATATACAGCAATAACTATGCATATCGTTTTAATATATCTGGAGTAAGTGTATCGAATAACTCTCTTACTTTGTATATAGATATATACTTTACATACTCTCCAGGTTCTGCCAATGTTAATATAAGCTCGGCAACCCTGTCGAGCATAATATACTCGGCGCTTTCTGCCGATCCCAACGTAACCATGTATTTATCTTCGACAAACACCGAGTTCAGGATATTTACTGTGAACTGCCTGACCGGCTACATGAGCACCGACGTAAATACCAACCAAATCACCATAACCATAGGAGGCAACAGCTACACGATACCCGTATTCAACTCGTATCAGTACCTGCAACAGTCATCGCTTAACCTGACAAGCGATGAGATGATAGCGCTGACTACGCTGGTTTATGACTACGGCGCTAAGTGCGCCTTAGTGCTGTACCTGTCCTCCTAGGTAGTGGTGGACGTGTACGTCACGGCTATGTTGACTGTCAGCTGTGTGTAGTTGGGTATGTTCACGTTTATCGGATATGTGGCCGATATGCATGTGCTCGTGCCGTTGTTCAGCTCGTAGTACAGCTGTGTGGCGGTGCCGCCGGTATTTATCGTAATGGTTCCGTTTATCTGATAGCCCGCGGTGACCTGGTTGCTCGTGCCGCTGTACTGCTGGTCTGTGAGGGTGAAGGTGCACGGTGCGCTGTACGTGTTGCTTCCGATGGTTATGGACACCTTGCAGTTGGTGCACAGCCCGCTGGCGTACTTGAGCGAGTGAGGGATGTAGTCGTAGGTGACGCTCACGGATCCTAGCTACGTCGAGTTTTTAATTATGTTGTGCGGGAGCCAACGTGATTATAGATATAACGCCCATAAGGGCCACTCTGCGGTACAAAAGGCAGGGCAACTTCGTCGACAGCTCGGGCAACCTGTATCCATGCTACGCCAAGCTCGTCTTCAAGAACTGGGGGCAAGTATATACCGGCAACGTGTGCCTGATCTACCAGCTGTCGGCCGATATGCTGTCCCTGGCTGTAGACAGCTACATCGATCTCTCCGACCTGGACGAGACCAAGATACTGACGGGCATATGCCAGACGGCCGTGCCGGCGCCCGGCTCTGGATCCTGCGTCACCGCGCCGGGCATACCGACCGAGACCGATGAGCTGATCAACGTTGAGGTGTTCTGCCTTAGGCCTGGCGGCAATGCCACAGACCCCAACAGCTACGACAAATATCTGGGCCTGTACGAGGTGTACAGGTCATACTATCAACGCCCGGCAATACATGTATACGACATGTTCGGGGTAGATAGGTCGGTCAATCCAGGTTACGTCGATATAGATCCATCGGCTGTGATGATAGCCAACGGCTACTTCAACTTGAGCAACTATACGGCCACCATGTCGTTCACAGACGGCACCACGCTCACCAACCTGCCCGTGGATATAGAGATCAAGGAGGCATCGCAACACACCGTGGAGGTCACGTACACAATACGTGCGCCCACGGTGCCCGCCCAGTCGCGGCTCAAGGACATAGAGCTGTACTACAACGTGGGCACTGGCCAGGTCATAGTGGGCAAGATATCGTCGATCATGATACCTGCGTTAATAACCGTCAACTATACGGATAATATAAACACGATGATAAGGTTGTAGGATATATTTATTCAGATATCCAGCCTTACATCATATATTCAGCAAGCGACCTCCCGCATCAGCGGATGTGTGGACGTACAAGTTATAAAAATTCAGTTCAGACAGCTCAGTGGACACAAATCAAGGGTTCAAGGCCACGGTAACCATGCCCAATTTAGTCGTGCCTATACCGGTCATCAACATCACAAATAACGTGGTAAGTAATGCCAATAACCGCGAGCCAGTACTGAATATATACCATACAAACGTTCAATCATATAGGATTGTAGCTGAATCCATATGCCATTATATGAACGCCAAGTGCAACATACAGCCCCACGAGCGCTGGGTGTTTTCCCCTATCGACGTATTTATAGGGTCGCAGTCCGATATAATAGTACGGCAGTATATGGCCAGCAAGGCCAGGGTCGTCTACGTGACCGTTGAGGGCAAGTACAAGAATCAGGCCAACGTGGAATCGGTCAAACAGATATGCAAGTCGCGCCCCTGCATAACAGTAACTAAGTGGGGCAAGGCCATATTCGAGGAGCAGGGGATACCCGTGGCCGACTATATGTACCATCCAATTCCGCCTGTAAGCGCGGAGCTCGTCGAAAAGCTCAGGGGCCAGCCCCGCCCATTCGAGGCGGTCTACCTCAACAACAGATATCAGTTGACGCCTCAACACGACCCCATGTGCGAGCGCAAGGGGTGGCACTTCTGGCGCGACGTCTATTCGCAGTTCAACTCGATTGGATTTATAGGCAACGGCGATGAGCCCAACGCGGTTAGGTTCTCATCTCCCAATATTGCTGACGTGTATAAACTGCTGGCGTTGGGCCGTATATACACAAATCTGGCAAAGCATGAGGGCTTTGGGCTGAATCCGGTTATGGCTCTATATGTGGGCACCAAGGTGGTCACGTGGAACGCTCCGGCGATGTCCGAGACCTTGGACGGCATAGAGGGGGTATACTTCGTGCCGGCCAACCAATCCAAGACCTGCGAGCTCTCTACGATGATACACGGCACAGGCGATGCGCTGATCGAGTACAAGTGGGGCGATATCAGGGACTACATAGCCATGGTCAAAACAGCATTATCATCTACTGCATCGATAGACTATGCGGCGCTGGAATCGAGGTTCGGCGGCCACGTGGTCAAGGTGTTGGCCGGCTACCTCCACTGAACTATTTTAAACAGCACTGAGCCATGTTTTCGATGTCGTTTAGAAATACCACGGCCGATGCTTACAGCTCCACCCTACAGCCGGTTCTGATACAACCCCCAGCTCAGCGCACGGCGGCCAGACCTCAGACGGCACGCAATATATCGGTCAACAACTTCAACATAACCGTCATGGCCAACAACGATGGATGCAGGCGCAAGGCCGTTATCAGCATACAGCTGGGATCGCTTAGAGGCCTAGTCCAGCTGATCACCGAAGTGTCGCGCATGCTCGCTAACCGGTTCGTGGATCCGCGGCGGCTTGCCGATTTTGTATCGCGCTCGCTTAAGTTCATGCGCGGGGTGCTCCAGCTGGCCGTGGTCAACACAGCCAACGGCATGCGCATCGAGATGCAGGGCCCCGAGTCAACCATAGTGGCCAACATAATGCCGAATAACTTCGAGATGGCCGTATATACGGGCAACTGCGTATACACGATAATGGGCGCATACACTGCACAGAGCGTCGCACCTCAGTTCAGGATCCTAGGCGGCGGCAGTCCGCAGTTCTAAATCAATTTAAATAGGGGTTCGATATTGCTCATGATATCCGGAGACACGATACAGCTGACCATACCCATAGAGGCAATAAAGAGCAACATGATGCAGTCGTTCATCAAGGAGTTCATCCAGTCTATGGGCAGTGAGTTCGACGCATCCATGTTAGGTCAGTCGGTGACGTATGACGCAGTGGTCGACGGCATCACCCGCAGTTTGGTGCTCACGCTGGTGTTCGACGCATCGCTGATACGGCCGAAGCAGTTGCCCCAGTACATATCCAAGGTCGAGTTCGGGGGCAAGGTGACCACGCGTGTGACGATGGATCTGGCCGGCATGCTCAGCAACTTCGGCACTATAGTGTCCATGGACGACGAGAAGATAGTCATAGCTGTGCCTATAAACAAGCTACAGGAGATCCAGTCCGCAATGGCTCACATGCCGGCACAGCAGGCAGTTGCCGTAGAACAGCCGATACAGAGGACTAAGGGCGTTATAACCACCCGTTAATTCACCCAATTGTTTTAGCTCATGTCGTCTACGCCATCGCCGCTGGACTCGATGATTTTGTTCCTGGCATCCATAACCACGGTAGAGGGCCACGTCAAGCTGTCCGGCAGTGACGCCACCATATCCCTGTCGAACATCAAATGCGGCGCCGATCTGACCAACAAGAGGTTTACGTGCACCGGCTCGTTTACGCCCCAGCGCGACGGCCGCATATCTGAGGTCTACATCCGCTTTCTATCTGGGTCGACCGGCGGCGGATCGATCAATCCAGTTGCAGAGCTCAGCATGATCCACCTTGACTCAAGCCCTGACATGAACGTCATATCGGGAGGCACATACAGGGTGCTGATTACAGTGACGTGGCAGTGACTGAGTAGGGGGTCACCCCATCAGTGCAAAAAGTCCAGCAGAGTTGAGCGTTTCTTCTCTATGCGCTTGCCCCCGCCGCTGTTTACGGCTACGGCCTGCTGTTGGCACGAAACTACTCCGTCGTTGAAGTTGACTACCGCATTGTCGACTATATTGGCCGCGCCCATGTTGCGCAACATGCGTATGCTGGTCAGTATCTGACTGCGTACCTGCTCCACGTCGACCTGCTGTCCGCGCGATATATGATCCCTGACCACCATAGCCGTGACGTCTGCCACTATGCGCAACAGGCCCACCGATATGCACGGTTTGCGTATAGTGTGGCAACACTGCATTAGGTACCGCTCTATGTACTGCCAATAGGGGACGTCAGATGGATTCATATTTACGGGCGAGCTCCATGGCCTTCTGTAGCACCAGCCTGCGGCACTGAGGATCGAGCGATTCCGCATGTGCGATATATTCAGCTATGGTGTTGCCTATGGGCGTATCCTTGAGCGACTGTTTGAGCAGGCGTATGGCCTCATCCACAGCTCTAACAGAGAATTGGTTTAAAAAGGTTTTGTGGTGCGTGGGTTTTATATCATCGGCAATGCTTATACGTGGCTACGCCGGTCGTGTCGATAGACTTGGTTGACACGATGTTCAAGTTCATGTATTCATCTATATCCAGCCCGTGTAGCAACGCGACCACGTGCGACCAGGCGCTTGTCAATGTGACCACGCGCGATTACAACGGCAACGTGCAGACGTGGGGCCCCATATCTACCGCCACAGCTACGCAATCGTCGTCGAATCCCAACAGCCTGTCCTGCAACTACGACGGATCCGCGTTCTCGTGCAAGCTCGTGTTTTTGGCGCCGGTGAACGGGTACATACAATCCATAGACCTAACGGTGAGGGTGCTGGGCAATACAGTCAACGCCCTAGAATACACATTCTATTTGGGCAACGACATGCCCATATCTCAAGGCATGATCTATACGGTGATCATGCAGTTCGTCCGCTGAACGTCCGATCTACTTAGACCTAAATAATGAGGGTTTTTCGCCCTGCTGTAAAGCTTATATTTCATCGAACACCTTCACCTCAATGTCGCAAAACAACCAGCCAATAATTATCAGCGGCGGCAGTAAATTGGGTCTAGACGTCCTTAAGGCCCAGAATCCGCAGTACGCGCAACAGTTGGATTATATGGCGCATACGCCTGAGGGCAGAAAGTACATAGTTGCCATGATATTGGATAGGTTGAAGAGCAACATAATGCAAGTCTCAGCGGAGATTCAGTGGTCTGTTCTCGGTTTTACGGGGCCTGGCTGGATAGTGCTGTGCGTTGGCGGCATAGATACCCGCTGTCCCAGCGATGCTAAGAGCTTCATAGTGGATATGTTCAGATCATACAAGCAATACGCCCCTGATGTGGCCAAGATGCTACTGGACGAGATACGTCAGGTGGTTTACGGCGGAGGCACAGAAATACCCGTTCAGTCAGCCGATCAAGCTGAGGCCAATGAAAACAGTAATGCCCAACAACAATAATGGCCGCTCCCGCCTTAGATACAGTTTCTCCTGCCGGAGGCGATGAGATAGAGGCCGATGAGCACAAGCAGGCGATAATACAGTCCTACATAGCCGAATTCAAGGATAAGGGCTGTGTCAACACGGTGGTTCGCCTCCTGCGCGAGATCCTGCCTGAACATATATACATACATCTGATAAACGCTGTCGATAAGGAGGGGTCGATACTTACAGTGCTGGTCAACGCAGTGAGGATATACATAGCGCTGATGTATGTAGCGCCTACTGTGTCCAACGTACCTCCGGGCACCCCGCCGCCCGGTGCACCTCAGCAAGCGCCGCAACAGCCTCAAGATATGCAGAACGCTATAGTGCAACAGGTGCTGGCCAAAGTGCTTGAGAAGCAGTTGGGCGGCGAAGATGAGGGCGGTGGAGGCTTCGATCTGCGGGGCATGATGAGGCAGATGCTGGCCATGATGTTTGTGCCCATGATACAGCAGATGATGCAGAGGATGCAAGCATCCATGATGATGCCCATGATGCAGATGCCTGGTATGCCCAATATGCCGATGCCGCCCATGCCCAATATGGCCAATACAAACCAGCAACAGCAACCCCAGCAACAACAGCCCCAACAGCAGTTGGCGCAGGCTGACCAAAAGAACGTACAGCGTTTGGATATACTATGATCGGTTTAGCTATCCGCTCGACGAGATAGACTGCAATGAGCCGCCCTCCCTCTAAGGTCGTACGCAGTGCTGAGTATTACAGATGTGCGCGCATATACTATCGGATGATGCGCGATTTAGGCATACAGCCCCGCGAATCGTTTGCCGAATTTCTGCGCAACGCGATACTGCTGTACCTCGGATACAAGGACGGTTATGCCGTTACCGGAGTCGATGCATCCCAACCGCGCAGGCTCATGGATTATTTCGACGCGGCTTATTATACCGCCTGACCCCCTCCCCGTCCAAAAGGGCGGGAGTTCCCTTTTGGGCGGCTCACTGGCGCCCTCGCCCGGCCTTCAACGGCCCCTCGGGTCGGGGTCATGGAGCTACCCGGGCCAGCACCGCGGGTCATCTGCCCCCTTTCGGGGCGGATGAAAGAAACGCCCACCTTTAAAAATATCCATCCCCGCCCTGAGGGGCGAGGCTTTCCATCATTTGTAATTCTAAACCCTCATAGTATACGTCAGATCAGATCTGAACCACCGAAGCCATTATGCGCTTTCCCGTCAGCTTGTATGCGCTCTTGCAGATCTTGGCATCGCACCCCTCAACATCTTTATCCCACAGCTTCAGCACGGCGTTGCGCAGTCCCGCAGTTATTGCGTCAAGATATTGCTCGCTTACGGCGTAGGACTTGCTCACTACGGCTACCAGATCCCATCCAAGGCCGCGCAACATCTTGAACGCTCTCGGGTTCGTGGTGTACACCACGAGGTTGTTGTTCATGTGGACGTAGGCTCCGCCGTAGTATAGGGTGCCGTTGAATATGTCGTTGAGTATATCCAGCTCGTTGTTGGTGCCGTTTGCGAACGCCACCACCGGCGTAGACGGATGTAGCTTCAACCTGGGGAGTCCGACCACTTTGGTCTTAACCGATACCGCGGTCATGGCCTTGTACAGATACCTCCACGTGCCGTAGCCGCGCCACGTGATGAATATTAGAGTCCTCAACGGCTCCGATTTAGACGGCCGCACCACCGAGGCGAGAATGGCGGCGACCGTAAGCGTATCCGCCGTTATGAACTTATACAGCGCCTGCATCACCTGATCCTGCGATATTGAGACCCCTGCATCGGCATCGATGCCGGTGGCGTAGATGAAGTGGCCCAGCGGATGCGGCATGTACACGCCGGTTATGTTCACATCGCTACTCTTGCCATCGTAGAGGCTGGTGGGAGCATATACGGTTATGGTGCCCGTGCCGTCTGTGACTACCATCTTGATCATGGAGTAAAGCTCATGTCTATCCTCCATGCTCATCTTGGCCTCGTATCTGCATGCGGGGCACACGCTGACAGTCCAATCGCGCCTCTTGAGGTGGTCGCCTATTGCGTGCAGAACCGAATAGCTCTTGTTGAACTTGGTTCCGCATAGGGCGCACTTGTACGTGATCACGTGGGGCAACATGACCCTCTCGACCGATACGACCCTGCCGCTGATCCCCACTATTCTTATCTCGCCGCCCAGCTCGCTTATGCTGTACTTGTTGACCAGCGTGCCTCCGACTATCTGTTTGCGCTGTTCGGTCAAGGCCTGCATGAGCATCGCCGCATCGCTTACGCCGCCCAGGTTGACGTACTCGGTCGCCACCTTCAGCTTGCTCAGATCGACCTTGTTGTACTGGCTCAGCAAGGCCAGTATCTGCGCCAGCTGGCGCGATTGGCTACCGCTCATGAACGGCTTTGCGAACCTCCATGGCGAGCTCGTATATCGGGCGGCACCAGTCGGGTATATCGCCGTTGCATTCGGGCTTGCTGTACCAGTCGGATAGATAGTCCCTCTCTATGCCGTTAAGGCACATGAACAAATTGAAGCACTCCCTCCTGGGATCTGAGCCCAACACCATGGCTATTATGGGTCTGGCACATCCCTTAACCTCCACCGGAACGCCACCGTGCCAGTTGTTCCTGCTCCTGGCTACGTCGACCACCCACTCAGGCACCCCATCGTCAAGATCCAGCTTCAACATGCCCGTGCCGGCGTCATAGTTAAAAAGTATTTCCCCATCTAGCCCATGTCCGTACCCATTCTGCCGCGCAGGGGCAGGCGCGTGCTCATTTACGGCGTTGCGCCGCATATAGTCATAGTGCCCCATTACGATGGGCGCCGCTGGCGCGCCCGCATATATGCGGCAACCATAACCAGGGAGGGCCTGATCAGGTGGTGCGGCAGGATTAGGTACTTCTACATATGCTATACGGTATCGGTATCATACTGCGCCCGCAACAAGGAATCCCGCAATCTGTACTACGAGATGCGGGTATGCACGCCGATATCCGAGGGCCTATTAGACAGGCTGATAATAGTGCGCAGGGGCACCAGGGCTAGATACCTGAGGCGGGTGCATGAGTACCTCGACGCCGTTGCGGATCTGCTGATGGACAAACTCAGGGATTTATTTGCGCGGTTCATAATCGAGGACGCGGGCCGCGAGTTCTTCGAGTCCGTCGGGGATATGGTCGACATGATCGACGTGGTGGCGCCCAGGATTACGCCGCCATGCGGCGCAGGCCCTGCCCAGACCCGCTACGTGTTGCCCCTAAGGCGCACGTATTATGCGGTTAGATGCAGGTGCCCTAGGCTGACCGCGGGCGAGATCAGCCGGGCGGCATCCACGCTCATCGAGTACATGCCGATAGAGCAGGTGCGCAACTATGTGGCTGAGATCATGCGCTCCCTATCGAGGCGCGAGGTGTCTCAAGTCGGCGAGATAACTCTCGCCGATATAGAGCGCTGGCTGTCCGAATATGCATTCGCCGTGGGCCTGCGCCACAACTGCACCGACATCAGCAGGTACATTCCGTGGCTGTCCGAATACGCCAGGTACGTGAGGTCGGCTAGGTTCTACATCACGGCGCTTCACTAACGTTTTACATGAGTAGATATAACTACAGGATATTTGTAAAACTATGAAATCTTTTTAAATAGGTTATGGCAGACCGACCATGTCGTTTTCGACCCAAATAGAGGGACTGCCATGTCCGTTCTACGTGTGCTATCAGGCGGCCATACCGCTGAGCGAGTACCTCCAGAAGTGGGGCTGGCCCGACGGCAAGCCGATATATAGGGGATACGTATTCCTCACCCTGGACGACTTGATGGCGCTCATACAGCGCAAGGAGGAGGCGCCTAAGAGGCCCAGGCGTACATCTGCTGAGGCACCGCGCGAGGAGCCGCCGCAAGCCGGCGACAAGCCGCCGTGCATAATCGAGATCGAGGAGAATATTAAGCGGGGCGAGGAGGTGGGCCACTTCGAGAGGTTCCTCCTGGCTACGTGGTACTTTAGGCGGTACGGCGATAATGCGGTTCAGATCCTGATGGATATATTTCAGCACGCGCCGGACTTCGACCCCAAGAAGACGGAATATCAGCTGAGGCACATATCGGGCCAGGCTGGCGGGCGTAAGAAATATTCCGTGCCGTCGTGCAGTACGGTGATCGCCAACGGCGCATGCCCCGTAGGAGGCGCATGCGGCGTGAAGAGCCCGGCGGTCTACGGCATCAAGCGCAAAGGGCTGGGCAAGCTGGTCATAAAGATGGGCGGCGATGTCAGGTAGGCCTGCCGTTGTGGGCATAATATCGCGTTACTACAGGGAGGTCGTCATGCCTACAGATCTTGAGGTGCCTCAAATGGAGATGCGCGAGTTCGCCTTTATGTACCGCAACAACGTGATGGTTCGCCACAGATCGTTTTCGGACGGCCGGTCGCTACGTAGCTATTTGGCCAAATACGTGCCCATGCGCGCGTTCCACTCGGTTGCGCTGTACAGCGACCCGAGCAACCAAGATATGGATGCCAAGCAGTGGCTTGCGGCTGACTTCGTGATAGACATAGATTCCGACAAGCTGATAGAGGAGCGGAGGTGCCATACATATGAGGAATGTATGTCCATGACGCTACATACGTCGTTTGAGCTTGCGGACTATATACGTGATGTTTTCGGCGATACATGCGAGGTTCACTTCAGCGGACGCCGCGGGTTTCATGTGATATGTAGCGGAGCCCTATCGGCCGCCGACCGGGACGTCCGCATAAAGGTCGTGGACTACATGATGAACGGCTACGAGTTCACGTGTACCGCGGGCAACCAAGTTCTGAAGCACGCAATACCTAGATGCGACGCTTTGGTTAAGCTGGGCAAGGCCTTCGACAGAAACGTCACGATAGATACGTCGAGGCTCATAGGCTGTATAAACACCATACACGGCGGCTCGTGCCTGAAGGTGATCAAGGTGGAGCGCGAGGTGGACGACATATGGCGGATAGTCGATGCGGCCAAATGGATGAAGGGCACCATGAAGGTCAAGGTGGTTAAGCCGTCAACGCCTCTGGACATATTCCAATTCAGTGAAGGCGTCCAGGAGCTGGACGCCCATGCCGCATGTTATGCACTGGCGGCGGATAAGGCCGCTCCTATACGCCGCGCCTGAACGGTTGATTGGGTGGATGCCGCATAGGCGGTTGACCGATTTTTAAATAACCAAGGCTAAGCCATTCGATGGCGCAAGCCCTAGAGTATGCCAAGCAGGTGATGGAACAACGTGCAGGCCTGTTCGGGTATACGACGCCCGATGAGGTCGCGTGGATATACAACACTGCTACTAACGTCGTACTTAAGGCCAACAAGTACAGAAGGGGTGACATATACAGACAGCTCGTTCAGGCCGCTTCGCCCGTGTACAGGGCCACCAAGAATGACAAAAGCGGCCTCGACGCCTACAGCCATTGGTACAACATAGGCCCCAAGGCGTTACAGGCCGTGCGCAACGCTCTGGCGGTGATACAAGCGGCTGGCGTGACTAGGTAACCATGTCGTACTCGTTCAGCATAGACTTCAGCCCGCTGATAAACGGCTTCGCTGGCCTGCTTCAGACGGTCATCGGCGGTATATCTGCAGTCCTTACACCCGTTGGCGGTGTGCTCGCCGCTGTGGCCGGCGTGTTGATCATGCTCGCAGTCGCTAAGAGGATACCTGTCGTGGGCGGGTTGATTGACAAGGTTGTCGGATACGTACAGAGCGTATTCTGATAGGCCATGTCGTACTCGTTCAACATAGACTTCAGCCCGCTGATAAACGGCTTCACTGGCCTGCTTCAGTCAATCATCAACGGCATATCTGGCATTATGCCCGTGCTGGGGCCGGTGCTCGCCGCTGTGGCCGTGGTCACGCTGATGCTGATCGTCGCCACCAAGATACCGGTGGTCGGTAGCGTTCTGCAGAAGATCTGGGACTGGTTCACCGGCCTGTTCTAAACAACCCCTTTTTCCCCAACCTATTTATTCTGATCTGTATTCGTAGTTATGGATGAGGCCGGAATATGGATTTTTACTCCGAACTGTTCTGCCGTAATCGAGGAATCAGGCGATATAGATGAGCAGGGCCTTATATTGAAGGCTCATGCCAATACGCGTTGCAAGCCCGAGTTCCGCGAGGTCTTCGACAACGAATACGACGTCATCAATGCCGGCGTGTTGCCCCATACCCTGTCGCGAATGAGCTACGACGATGTGAGCGCGGCCCTGAAATATATACCCCCCATCAAGGATGGCCATGTAAATGCCGCCAACGTGATCGAGACCGCCAAGGAGATAGCCGGATACTACTTCTCCACGTTCGGCTACATGGTCGATAGCAGGCCGATATATTTGATGTCGGTGTTGGGCGCGCCTCTAGCCATAATGGCCATCCTATCCACGCTGTCATCGGGGAGGCGCGTGAGGATCATGATGATATACAGCGACAGAACCCGTGAGCAGTACGAAATAAAGTGGGTCGGCAATGCGAACACTGCGTATTTCATGGCCATGCGGGTTCTGTCAAATCTGTACTGCCTGTCGAGGATATCTGCGGATATGATGCCGGATGACGGCGGTGAGGAATGAGGGATCTTCTGCTGTCGATACTGCACATCAAGAACTGCCTGTGGCGCTGGCAGTTGGACTACGCCATGGCGCTGTACAGCAAGATGGCCGACTACAAGCTGGATATATCGGTCGGCGACAAGGGCATAACGATACAAGGCCTAGATGAACTGCTCGACAGGCTGGACAGCGAGGACGTCATATCAGGCGGAAGTCAGATATGCGGATTCGACGACGACGTGATCGAGCGTCACTACGACGCGTTCTGCGATGAATATAACTGCGCCAAGCTACGCACCGCGGTCAATTTGGCGAGCAAATTGCGCAAGGAACAGCTGATGACCTACGCCTGCTTCAAGTACGGGCTCTGCACCAGCAAGCTGGCCGCCAAGCTGTTCCAATACAGGACTGAAACGGCCGTAGCTCTGATCAAGAAGAGGCTGGCCACATACGATGAGGCGGCCGCAGTGGCGGGCTACAATAAGGCGTATTTCATGCGTATAGCCAACATGCTACGCTAGCTCCGGCATTTAATATTAAATATTTTCCGCTGATAACATCATGGAGCCGTTATGTAAGTCGAAACGCATACCGCATCCGATCAAACAGGACGCCAAGCGGGCGATATACGAGTTCATGCATAATTTATCGTTCGGCACCTTGGATAAATCTGTAGTGGATTTATTCGTAGATGCGGGCGACGTATATCTCTACTGGAACGTGCCTCCGTTCGGCTATGCTGTGGTGTCCGGGGATATGTTGCAGTACGACTCACTGCAACGCGTCATAGCGGGAGGCAATATATCGCACGTGGAGCTGTCAACGGCATATCCGTCCCGCTCGTACCACCTGGTGCATATAATGTACGGCAGTATGCGCATGTGCAACTTCATCCTATCTATGGTTCGCGGCTCGCGCCCATCGGTGCAGGCGGCGTGCAACGTGCAGACGCCTCCGTATCCATACGACGTGGTGCCCGGGCGCCAGCCCACCGAGCCCGTGGTGGCTACGCAGTTCCAGCGCCGCATCCCATCGGCCGACGTGCGCGAGGTCAACGCCATATGGCAGGAGTACGGCCAATACGTCATGCGCTACTTCGGCTATAAGGTTCCAAACGACGTGCTCATGGCGGAGCACAGATGGTTCTAAACGCTTTTAAATAGTTGCTCGCGACCATCATATGCAGGTTGTGCTGGAATACATAGAACACCTGATATCCAAATCGAAGGGCAACGTGGCATGCCTGAGGTTCAACAACTTCGTGAGGTGGTGCGTGAGGCGTGGGTACAACTTCGCGGCGCACAGCTCCGAATTCTACCGTACGGTGAGATATATCGACGGCCTGATCAAGCGCGTTGTGGCCGATAGGCACTGCTACCGGATCGAGGATCTGGCTGAGGCTGTGGTCAAATTGAAGAGGGAAATATCGGTCGAGCGATGATGCCCATGAGGATAACCATAAGCGGCATACCGTGCATCAGCGGCGATGCGGATGTCGAGCTTAAGCCGATAAACGTAGTATATGGCCCCAACCAGTCGTGCAAGACCACCCTCGCCAGATACGTCTATGCGGCCATCAAGCTGTACAGTGGCCATAGATCAGCGGCTCGAATCCTGCCCAAGAGCAAGGCGACTATACGCATAAGCGGATCCAGCGATGCCGAATTCACGATAGATCCGGATAGGCCGGTTCAGACTCGGGTGGCAGGAACCAGCGGCCCTGTATCGATATACCTGCCGTCTCACAGGGTGGCATACATATCGTCCCTGCGGTTCATCACGTCGGGCAGGTTGATCTTCGAATCACTGCCAGGCGAGGCATCATCGCTGATATCATCAATCATGGACTCGCTTCAGGACATGATCGCCGGATATCTGAGGTCGCTTCTGGGCGTCGATGCGGACTTCATGATGCGCGATTTGGCCGCGTTGGACATCGACATCAACTCGTTTGCGGCATCAAATGACAGCATGACCAATATGGAGGTAATATTCGCGGTGCTCAACCGGGCGCCGCAGGGCGCCGTGGTGGTCATAGATGACGTGGACAACTACCTCGACGACAGTTACGCCGATGCGGTGAGCGAGATAGCCTCGATGGCCAAAAACCGCGGCGTAGTGCTGTTCGCGACCACGCGGCGCGGCGATGTGGCGTCGGTAAAGGTGCAGGACGCGGCGCTGTTCAAGCTGGAGCCCGTGGACGGCAGGTGGTCGCTACATAGCTACAGCTGAAGCAAGGGCGCACCGACGTCGAGCTTTTAATTTGCCTCCATCTATTGATCATGGCCGACAGCTTGGACTACATCCATGATATTCTGAGGGGCATATCGAACGAGTACGTCGAATCCAAGCGCAGGCCCATGGCGTCATTGCTCTCCATATGCCTCCGCGCCGCAGTATATAGGGCACGCTCCAACGAGCTGGACTTCATAAACGACAAGATGCTGTATGGCACCGAGAACCACGCGTGGCTCAGCAGGCGCATGGTGGATCACATGGCCAAGCGCGGCTGGCGGTGCGAGCCCGAGTATAAGCTTGAGATCGACGGCATAGGCGGCAGGGTCGATCTGTACTGCGTAAACGGCGACAGCCGCTTGATATTCGAGTTCAAGTTCTCCAAGAACAGCACCGTGCACAACCCGTTCCTTCCGTTTTACCGGCGCCAGCTGAAGTACTACATGGCTATAGACGCCAAGCTCAACGGCGGTATGCCCAAGGGCGTTCTGCTGGTCATGGACTTCATGCTCAGGACGTGGTATATGGAGGTCGTGGACAGCGTGGACGTCGACGCCGCGCTCAGCGATATGCGTAAGCGTGCCGCCGTGTTTGAGGAATCGATCGCAAACGGCACGGTGCCGCCAAGGGAGGAGGGGCCCCACTGCAACTACTGCGTATTTAGGCGCACATGCTACAGCGCCCAGCTCGAACTGGAGTATCCGACCTTTTAGCCGTTTAAATTAAGACGCCCGATCATCTGTATGAGCGCTCAGGATAACCCTTCGGATGAGCTTGAGGACATCGTGCTCAAGTACGGCGGCCGCATAATGATAATCACGGTCAAGAAGCGCAAGCAACAGCAGAGCTGATGTCAAATGAGATAACTAACATATTCAGCAAAGCGCGCATACCCATAGATACCGATGTGGGCAGATATCTAGGTCAGCTGTACCTGGGCAACACCGCCGTGGACGGCAGGCGGATGGACGTCTTGGCGGACTGGCTCAAGATTACGCCTATAGGCATAGTGAGATCCATGCATTCGGCCAAGCAGTACACCGACGCGCGCGCATGGGGCATATACCACGCACTCCGCGAGCACATACAGAACGCCGCAGATGCCAGCGGCCCCAACGGCACGCCGGCGCCGATGGGCTACAGGCCCAACCTGCTCATGTACATGGAGACGCCGTATGCATCGCAGTGGCAGTACGAGCATATGATGGGCATCGCCGATATGGGCCCGGGCATATCGCCCACGGCCCTATACTACGGATTCACAAGGAAGCTCGTGGACGCCATCAGATACCGCGGCATATTCGGCGAGGGGCTCAAGGGCGCCCTGTCGGTATACGCCATGAGCGACAAATACGTTACGGCCATCCATACTCAGTACCGCGGCGAAGAGGGCGCCGTGGCGTACTCCATAGTGCCCTTCATACTCAACCACACCCACGTATACGAGCTCGTATACATGATCGGCGAGTCGCGGCTGGATAGGCACGGGTTCACCACCGTGGCGGTTCACGCCGTCAGCCCCTTTGCGGATATAGACCGCGAGGTGGCTAGGGCCATCATAGCATCCGACACCAAGAAGGTGGCCGGCATGGTGTTCAGCACGTACCTCGATCTACTGCGCTACAGCAACATAAAGTACGAGGTCGTCAGGGCGAGCGAGATAATGGGCAGAGAGGCATACCTGAAGCAACTGCTGAACATTGTAGCCAGCGTGCCCAACGTCTCCATAAAGTCCTCCGACGTAGAGAACGCGGTGTCCATGGGCTATATAGACACCTACGTGGTCACTTACGATGCAGATAATATAGGCAGGCGCATATATCTGCGCGACCTGCTACTCGCAGATGATCTGAGCAAGGCCGACGACGTGGCCCAGTACTGTTGGCCCGGCTCCACCTCCAGCTTCTGCTACGAGTTCACGTACAACCTGCCCTTTGCCCCCACGTCTACGGATCGCAGGAGCACTGAGTTGTCTATACTGCGCAAATATGCTGAGACCGCATTATACTCGGAGAAGCTCCTGGCTAAACTGATATCGCACGACACGAAGATGACGAGGAGCTCAAGCCTCAACTACATCTTCATAGAGCCTCTCTACTCGTACATGAAAGCTGTTGAGCTCAATCCCATGCCGGTCACGGTGACCGAGCAGACCGCAGAACAGACGCTGGTGAAGTCGTTGCAGGAGCTGGGGCTATTAGGAGCAGGCAACGCCGCTGTGATAAGGCTGACCACGGCTATGTCGCTGATCGACGTCGAGGAGGTCATAAAGGTGGTGCCCGGCGCCTACGTGCTGATCAGCAACGATCTGTTCTCCGATATACCGTTTATGAAGTCGTCGAACTTCATAGCGTCGGCGGCATCTAAATACGATGCGACCAAGATGATCACTACTAAGTATGCGATTAGGGCGTCGCGCTATTTGCTGGCGCTGGCCCGCGGTCTGTCTGATCTGGACAACCTGTGCTCGCTTACGTTCAGGAGCGGGTACACCACGGAGCTCGGCGTTACCACAACTGTGCCCTGCGGCATAGAGATATCGCTCAACATAGACATGCTCGACAGTGTGGTCGATAAACTTAAATCATACGGCGCTGTATATAGTAGCGTATCTCGCTACATCAACACGCTGTTGATAGTGCTGTTTCACGAGATGGCGCACGCCATAGTGATGGCGAAACATCCGAACGAGGTGGCCGCACACGGCGCGCAGTTCCTATTCACGTTTGAGCAGAGGTTGCTTCACGAATATGCCTCATACTTGGAATCGTTCGGCTATGGACTGATAATGGCGCTATACGGTATATTGCCCAACACCAATATGGTCACCGAATACGATTTGATCGATTCTAGGCTGATGTACTACAAAATCTATCACACCTTAATGATTATCGACATTCCAGACGATTTGTTTAGCCATATAGTACATGAGTATGGATCGTATGCATCATGGGCACGCGAAATGGCGGCCGAAATGATGGCCAGTGGTACAGTTATAGGATACATAGCAAACACACAAAGGCGGCCGGCGCTGTTGCCACTGCCCTATCAAGGCCATGACAGCTTCGCTGAGTATCTGCAATCGCCGCCGGATAACTGTGAGATGATCATATATCCGATGTACAGCGACAAAGGCACGGTAGAGGTATGCACATATGTAGTCAGGACAAAGAAGAACTACTGCAGTAGTTAACACTCTGCCTTGAGCCCCTTGGGCGGGGTCACGCCCCTCTGGCCCAGGTACGTGCCGAGGTATTTAGCCGCGCCCTCTGCTCTGACCAGGATCAGGTGGAGGAAGCGGAGGCCTGGCCTGAGGACTA
>Ga0081473_130357_pt1 | contig 47387 bp, 49 predicted proteins | sample CisSprmetagenome_FD_70977 | JGI IMG/M metagenome (GOLD analysis project Ga0081473, IMG submission 70977) | Hypoxic/sulfidic aquatic microbial communities from Cistern Spring, Yellowstone National Park, USA v2 (version 2) | ecosystem: Environmental > Aquatic > Thermal springs > Hot (42-90C) >...
AAAGGGCAAGGGATGAAGGTTTCATAGCTGTAGCTCATGCAGGTGAAGAAGCTCCAGCAGAATACGTATGGGAAGCTATAAAGCTTTTAAAAGTATCTAGGATAGACCATGGATACCACATGTTCGAGGATCAGTCCCTTGTCAACTACGTTGTTCAGAACAAGATTCCTGTTACAATGTGTCCTCTAGCATCAGTAGCTGTAGAGTACTTTAAGGATATAAAAGAAGTGCCGGTGAAGAAAGCCCTCGATCTTGGAATTATAGTCTCAATAAACTCAGATGATCCTGCATACTTTGGAGGTTATATAAATGAAAATTATGAAGCTATAGCAGAGGCTTTAAACCTTAATTTTTCTGAAATAAAACAGATAGCAAAAAATTCTTTTCTATCTTCTTTTTGGAGTAGCAAAGAAAAATACATTTCAAATTTAGAAAAAATTTAACATAACGATAGTTAAGGGGACGAAAGTCCTCTCGCACGTGAGTAGATCAAAACTTTTTAGCGCTAGCTTTTTGCAAACTAGATACAATCCTACAACCTAATAAAAGTTCATTATATTTTTAGAATATTGGATTAATTTATGAATAATGCTTTTGAACCTTTATGGACAGTAAGGAACAACTAAAGCAACAGGACACTGATAATATATGAGTACAACGAGGAAATCATAAAAATGAAAGATGCTGGCGCGTTCAAAAAGCCTGTAACCGTTTAGATATACTTGTAAGACATAGTGTGATTATATATTTAATAGAACAAAAACAAAAATGGGATTGGCGTGTCAGTTTGCAACTAATTCTTTTGCAATCAATGAAAAAGTTCACCTTAGTTGTTACGTCTATAACTTTTGAAAGCAAACACATCAAGAAGCTTCTCGATAAAGTGTTTTAACCCCCGATAAAGGTAAGTCTTCTTCTCCTTATTCCCAAGTTGGTCGGATAGGATCATCTCAATGTCAGAAGCATGCCTGTGATCTATAATAAGCCATCTGGATAGCTTTTTAATAACACTCAAAAAGGGAATTTGCAGATGAGCTCCACCTGAAGTTTTTGTCAACCCTTTTTATCGAGTTAAGCCTTTACTTTTTCCCATAAATCAGTTTTATCCATGTGCAACATTGGCGCCACGTAAAGCAAATCATCAATCTTTTCTTCAGCATCGCGCGAAAGTATCAGACGTTGTAAGCGCTTCAGAAAACTGTTTAATGTTCTCTGGTTCAACTATAAACCCTGTACCTTCCTAAGGGTTTTCCCTTATGCCCATAACTGTCTCCCTTAACCCCCACCAACAGAATATGCCACAACAGGGGTCCTAACAGCCATATACTCTACCGTTGTTAGACCAAAAAGTTCCCATTTGGACGATGCAGCAAATACGGAAGAAGCATAGTAGAAAGCTTTGTAAACGTTTCTGTCCACTGCGTGCTTATTATTAGCCTTGCGTTATCCTTTATTTACGAGAATTCATCGAGTAACTGATAAAGCAAGTCGTATTCTCCTCCAGGTATCCCAAGGTAAATAAGTCTTGCATCAGAAACATCCATAATGTAGTTTACGATTGTTTAACCGTTGCTTTTTAACTTTTACAGCTTTTTAAAAGGTTTTCAGTGAGTGTTGGCTCTCCAGAACGCTTCTTCTATAGTTCTTATTGCTTCTTCAGCCTGCTCATAACCTTGCACCTTTACCCATTTACCACTTTCAAGCTCCTTATAATGCTCAAAGAAGTGCTTTATTTCTTCCTTAATTCCCGGAGGCAGGTCTTCAAGGCTCTTAACGTTACTGAACTTCGGGTCTATAGAAGGATGGGGCACTGCTATTATTTTTTTGTCGATGCCGTGTTCGTCTTCAGTTACTAGCATGCCTATCGGAATTGCTTTTATGTAAACTCCATGAGGCAGAGGGTCATATGTTATGACAATGCAGTCAAGTGGATCTTTGTCTTCGCCTATCGTGCCAGGAATAAAACCGTAGTTAAATGGATATACAGTAGCTGTATAAAGTATTCTGTCTACCTTGAGGCCCTTAAGCTTCTCATCGTACTCTATCTTGATGTTGCTCCCTTTTGGGATCTCTATAAAAACATAAATCTCCTGCAACATGCTAGCTAATAGCGTTAGCAGCTTTTTAGTTTTACTGATAAAATTAGAACATCGATTTAATTTTTTAGTCTGCTACAGATTTTCCTGCGTTTTTTATTAAATAGATGATAAGGCACAGCTTAACCAGTAAAAAATAAAAGTAAGTAAAGTTATTCTGTTACATATGGAAGAAGACAAAATTTATATAGTACAGAAGGCACTTTCAAAAAGAAGCAACTATAAGCTTTTCAAAGCGCTCTATAATGGTGTAGACGCAAGTGAAAGTTCGTTAAAGTCTTTAGGCCTTCAAAGGAGAACATTTTACTATGCGCTTAGAGAGCTTAATGATATTGGTATAGCTGTAAAAAAAGATGGAAAATACTACCTAAGCCCTTTCGGTTATTTTCTTTACAGCATGCAGGACAAACTTCGCCAGTGGTTTTTAAAGGAGAACGAGATAAAGGGCATAACAAAGCTGCTAAACAAGAATAACGAAGACGAACTTTCTTATACACTCCTGAAGGACCTAGAAGAGATGGTAGGGCTATCTAATTTTGAGCCAGTAAAAGTCTATATCGACTGGAAATCGCTGACTACAGACCTGTCTTTACTAGTTAACGCAAAAAAGAGCGTAAAGATAGCCACCAGGTACAGCGATCCGATAATCCTTAAGTACCTTAAAGATATAGTTAAAAAAGACGTTCAAATAAAGATCATAAGCGATAGAAAGGCTGTAGCTGTCAGGCTTGCTAACCTTTCATATCTTACTCTTGATAATACACTTTTAGAAACTTTAAATTATTTGCTTTCTTCGCCAAACCTACAAATAAAAGTTAGCAATGTGCAGTTTAGCTTTATTATCGTCGACAAAGAAGAAATAGGCGTTGAAATACCAGATCCTTTTGACTCTGCACCGCTCGTTGCTTTTAGGTTCAAAAGTCCGACTGTTGCAGAAAGGCTTGATAACGTTTTTGAAAAGTTGTTCGAAAAAGGAGAAGAAGATCCGATTTACAACATTATAAAGCCTAAAGGTGATCTAAATGTTTGAAATACTGTCCCTTATTAAAGCCAGGTTAAGCGTTATTGTGTACGTAGTGGCTTTTGACGCAACGCTGCTTACTGTTTTAGGTTTAAGGATATTACCTTCTATTCTTATAATTTCAACTTTGTCAGTTTATCTTATATCTCTGGCAAACTACACTTTAAGCGACCTGCTTGACCTTGAAGAAGACAGAATAAACAACCCTAAAAGGCCTCTCGCGTCGGGAAAGGTCAGCAAAAGGACTGCGCAGCTATTTATAATCACCTTATACGCACTAGCTTTCATTCTAGGTTATTTTATAAACCTTCTTTTTGATTCTTTTCTGTTAGTTTCTGCAATTTTAGCATATGCTTATTCTGGAAATGGTATAAGAGCAAAGTCTAAATGGTGGTCAAAGATAGGGATCAGCGGTCTTGGCGCTTTTATAGCGCCGCTCACAGTTATCTCCATAACTGGTTTTTCGATCAAGGTCATTCTGATGGCATTGATATTAATGCTCTGGGCTGAGTTTTCGATAAATTTAGGAGATATATTTGACTACGAAGGTGACAAGAAAACAGGGGTAATTACTTTCGCAGTGGCTTACGGAAAAGATAATGCAATAAATTTGCTTAAGGTATTGCTTGTCGCTCAGTTAGTAGCTGAAACAGCGCTGTTGATTTCTTTCAAAAGCTTTAACCTGCTGTACATGGGGTTCTCTCTTATTCTTTTTGCCTTTTTTATGAAAAAAGTTTCAGTTCTAAAAAGGCCGAACCTAGATAGAAACTACATAAAACAGTTAAAGAACGCTACGAGAGTTATGGTTATAGTGCTGCAGCTGATATCCCTTTCTTTTATCCTCTAGAACAACCCTTAAATTTTTTACTGCATCGTTTATGTCCTTAGCTTCTATTATGTTTGTTGAGTAAGAGGAGAAGTCCTTTTCGGTAGTGGGGAAGGCTATGAATAACCAGTCATCTATTTTCGCATCATATACAGCTGTAAGGAACTTCATTATCTCTTTAAGGTTTGGCTTGCCAATTTTTATGTATACAGCGATCCTGAAGCCGTCCAAATCAGCAAGCATATCAAAAACGTACTGTGCACCAGATTCCCCTATAACGTGCGTACACCTTTTTACGTTGCCTATCCTTGATATCTCATCAATAATCGGCTCAACGTCGTAGACTTTGTTCAGATCTACATTTTTCAGGATACTTAAAAGATCTTCCTCGGATATATCAAAATTAGCCGCTAACTTTGAAATGGATTCTGTTATATGGGTAATGCCACTGTGTTTTATTATAGAAAGCACATGCTTTTTAGTGCATTCATCCATGTTAAAATATATTATAACGCTGGTTAAAAACAAATATGTGAAATAAGATTGTAAAAGACATTCAAAAGTGAAACAAATTTTTCACATATATTTCTTAAATTTGAACTTTGTAATGCACATTTACCCTTTTAAGCTGTAAAAAAAGTACTTTTATAGTGCAAAAATCATGCACTTTTTAGGCTATACATCGCAAGGTTAACGTTAATGTTAAAGCTTCTATGAAATTGTTAACTGTCATTCAGCATTAAATCCTATTTTAACTTTTAACAAGGTAAAACTATAATTGCACTAAATTTTATTTTCAAAAAGCTTCCTTATCATAGTTACGAGGTCGTTTTCTTTAGGAACACCGTACGCCTGCGATATTTTTTCGATCATCATTTCTTCAATAAAATGTTCAAAAGGACCATACACATCTTTGAGGAACGCTACAAATTCTTCAGGCCTTTCAGATATTTCATCAATGTCCATCTTCTTTTTGTTTTTCATATACCATAATATAGTCTTAGTAAGCGTTTCATCTCCATAATCACTTATAGCACTTATTATTAATTCCCCAAGGCGTTTGTCCTTCACTTTACAATAATATTATGTGTTATAGTTTTTAAACAATGCGTTTGCAAAGTAAACTACTGGCTAACCTTCTCGATTATGTTATAATTAATTAGATAGAATTTTTTTCGAGATATATGTTATGTTTTAATATAGCTATTCTATAATCATCGACTAAGTATAAATATGCTTATTATTGATTTTTTTATGGCCAATAATTTTAACATGTGGGGGTAAGGGGCGAAAGTCTCTTTACGTGAGCTTTAGATAGTCCCATTATAGGAATGTTTTTATTTGTAAAAAGTATTAATATTTTTATTGCTAAACCTAAAGAGGAATGCTAAGAACAGGGAAAAGAGAAAACAAACCTTGATTAGGAAAGAGATTAGCACTACTGTAGAGGTAGGAAGGTTTGTTAAAACAACAGGAGTTTGCCATGTTTGCAGAAAACACATTAAGCTTGACATTTTTGAGTTAACTTGCTCCTGTTGCAACGTCGACAAAAATTTAGCTTCAGTCTTGGTTATTCTAAAGGAGGAGCTTTCGCTATGATAGATAGGGTAGATGCTAAGTATTTTCCGCGTAAGCGTATAGATGGAGCAGGAAGCCCAACTCGGAAGGGCTGGGTAGTTTACGGGGGTAAAAAGGATGAAGGTAAGCTCAGTTGAAGAGATGAAAAGGCTTGATTCTATTGCTGTTGAAAAATACGGTATAGATCATTTGCTGCTTATGGAGAACGCAGGCAACGCTGTATACAGCGTTATCCAGAAGGAGCTTGGAGTCTTCGGTAAAAAGTTCGTTATAATAGCAGGAACCGGAAATAACGGGGGAGATGCTCTAGTAGTAGCAAGAAAGCTTAACTCCGGTGGAGGCAGCGTAAGGACCTTTATTGTGGGCGATCCAGCAAAGTTCTCAGGTCCAGCTCTAAAAAACTATGATATAGCTTTAAAGATAGGCTTGGTTACAGGTATAATCAAAGAAGAAAATGAAAGTTTTGAAGAATACAGATCATCACTATTATGGTGCGATGCTGTTGTTGATGGCCTTTTCGGAACAGGACTTTCTGGAAACATAACTGGGATCTACAGGGCTGTAATAGAACAAACAAATCTTGCAAAAAAGCCTGTTTTCAGTGTCGACATACCTTCAGGGATAGGAGGAAACGACGGAAAGGTTCACGGCTCGGCCATACAAGCCTGCTGTACTGTGACCTTTGGACTTCCAAAACTCGGAAACCTTCTGTATCCCGGGTATAAATATGGCGGAAAGCTGTACGTTTCTCACATATCTTTCCCACAAGAACTTTACGATTCTGATGAAATAAAGGTTGAAATCAACGAACCACCAGAGCTTCCACCAAGGCTGCCTTGGGGTCACAAGGGAACTTTCGGTAAGCTTATTGTCGTCGCAGGCGCAAAAAACTACTATGGTGCACCTTATTTTTCATCTCTATCATTTCTTAAGGCCGGAGGAGGATATGTAAGGCTTGCAGCTCCTAAAACAATAATACCTTTTATAGCAGCAAAGGCCAGCGAAGTTGTTTACTTACCTATGGAAGAAAACGAAAACGGCGCTCTTTCTAGTTCAAACAAAAAGAAAATACTTGAGCTCATAGAAAATCTCGAAATAGACTTTGCCATTCTAGGCCCTGGCATATCTCTTGATAATGAAGCACAGTCGCTTATCAGAGATCTTGTAGCTGAAATTGATGTACCAGTAATAGTTGACGGAGATGGCCTTACAGCGCTTTCTGCAAACGTCTCGCTGTTAAAATCAAGAAAGAAGCCAACAATCCTTACCCCTCATTCAGGTGAAATGGCAAGACTCATGAATATGAGCATAAGCGAGGTTGAGTCGAATAGAATTGATACAGTCAAAATGGCTGCTGAAAATCTAAAATCTTATGTAGTGCTTAAAGGAGCTCACAGCTTAGTAGCATATCCTGACGGTAAAGTATTCATAAATATGAGCGGCAACTCAGGCATGGCGACAGCTGGATCGGGTGATGTACTTACGGGAACTGTTGCTGCTATGATGGGGCTAGGGCTTGAACCCGGCGATGCTTTGAGAACAGGTGTATTTCTTCACGGGCTTTCTGGTGATCTTGTTGCGGCTAGAAAAGGTGAAGATGGAATGACTGCTGAAGATATACTCCAGAACCTTCCTGATGCTGTTAAGCTTTTCAGAAATGACCGCAAAAACGTTCTAAAAAATTATATGCCAGAAGTTATATGAAGAAAAATTATTACCTTAGGGTTTAATGGGCGAATCCTCTTTTGCACATTATCTTCTCAGAAATACTGCCCCGAAAGCCTTTTAGGCCTCGGGTCTGTGAAATCCGAAATGTTTAGGAGAAGAGCAGCACTCCATCTTTTTTCGCCAGGTATCACGTCCTTAAGGGCAGAGTAGTTTACCGATTTAAACTCTAACCGTTTTATTTTTTATCCACCCATAAACGACAAAACTTTCAGCTTTTGTAAAAATTTCATCGTTTTATGAACCACGATACCTAATTACTTTAAAACATTTTTTATTAACGACAGAGAGTAGTATTTTGTGTTTATCATCAATCTTATTATTTCTTTTAGCCTGAGCGTCGGTTCCCACCTCAGCACGCTTTTTGCTTTTTTATAATCTGCCATATAGTTTTCTGATTCTATTGGTCTAACCAAAGCCGGATCAATATAAACCCTAGAAACTGTTTTGCCTTTGTACATAACTAAGCCTTTTTCCTCTTTCTCAGAGCCTGTCCATGATATCTCTGCGCCAGCCGTTTCTGCAGCCATCTCTATCAGCTCTCTGACTGTGTGCTGTTCTCCCGTGCCTATGACGAAATTGTCTCGTTTATCCTGTTGAAGCATAAGCCACATAGCATTTACAAAGTCCTTAGCATAACCCCAATCCATTCTCGCATTCAGATTACTCACGTTTAGGTCCTCATAGTTTCCCAGCATCATCTTTGCCGCCCATACTGCAACCCTCTGAGTTAGGTTATCTTCGCCTCTCACTTCGCTTGTGTGGTCAAAAAATATGCCACTTGATATAAACATACCATAGGCCTTTCTGTAGATAGAACAGAGTTGCATAGCGGCAAGTTTTTAAACCGCAAATGGTGAAAGCGGGTTAAAGGGCGTCTGCTCGTTCTGGGGCGTTTTTTTCTGGACTCCCAAATATTTCAACAGAGGATGCAAAGAATATTTTGCTGTTCAGGTTAAGACTTCTTACTGCCCTTAACAGGTTTCAGTTCCAAGCACATTTACTTGCAGCGTATATGCTGGGTTCCTGAAACTTTCCAGAACATGCGTCTGAGCAGCAAGATAATAAATTTCATCTGGTTCGTAGCTCTTAAGAGCAGCCTCAACATCTTCATAGTTAAGAATATCACCTTCAAAAAAGGAGCTAAAATTTTCAAAGTATGAGTTTGCTATGCTGTGTCTTCCCGGCTTTTCCCTTATAAAGCCAACAACCTTGTACCCTTTATTCTTCAAAAGCTAAGAAATAAGCACACCGTCCTGACCAAGAGCGCCGGTTATAAAGGCAACTTTCATCATTTATAAATTAGATTTTTTAAAATATAAACGTTTAAACGTCGAAATTGTTGCCTTTAAGTTAATGCTTAAATTTATTTAACAAAGCACTATTTCTAACAAATAATCATACAAACCAGAAAAAGGACCTCAATAGCACTTATAATCTATGTTTTGATTATTTCTCCAGTTTGAGCTTGAAAAGGGCTTCCCATGTACTCGAGCCAATAATTAAGAGAAGCCACGTTGCAATATGGAAATGGATTCAAAAGTATTCTTTCGTATTAGATTCCTTTGACGTAGACAAACACGATGTCAATTCCATATTTATTGATGAAACTGAAATAAACGTTAAAACGAAGCTTGGCTATGAGTAGCATACGAACCTCAACTAAAAACATTCCTAAGAAAGCTTGTAAAGAATTCTGGTAAGAAGACTGTTTACAAAAAAGGAGCTCTTATGGTATATCATGTTATATATGAGCCTGAAGAACTTAATGGAAAAGATGGATGAACATACAAAAAGTGCAGGACAGAAGTTTTTGAGAACGTATAGAAAGCCAAAATTTGACCATATAAGTCTCGCAAGCCTTTAGGTTCTTTTATAATTATACGCTCAAGAGGAAATTGGTTCAGCTTCATTCTCTAATGATCGGCTTTCTGAATGGGTTAAGTCAATTTTGTTGATTGCACAAGGTAAACAAATTATAAGCTTAAGTTAACGACACGCTAAGTATGCATTCTATATTTATATTAAAAAGCAAAAATCTCCTCACATATAATCTATGTCTATCTTTAAAAGCTCGTTTTCAATGAGTTTTAACTCTTCATCTGAAAGCTTCCAACCAGCAGCTCCTGCGTTCTCTTCAGCCTGTTCGGGGGTTTTCGCTCCGGGTATTGCAATCACGCCTTCGTGAGATATGACCCAGTTAAGTGAAACCTGAGCTACAGTCTTTTTCCTTTTTTGTGCTATTTCTTTTAAAATTTTTAGAAGACGTTCTATTTGCTTCATGTTTTCAGGTTTGAATACCTCATTTCCGCTCCTTATTCTGTCCCTCGGTACGTTTTCTACGTTGTACTTTCCGGTCAGGGCACCTTGAGCAAGGGGGCTCCAAGCGATTATGGTTATACCGTTCTTCCTGCAGTATGGCATTACCTCCTCCTCTATCTCTCTCTGGAGCATGTTGTAACGAACCTGATTTGAAACTATATCTGTCTTTGAAAGGTAAGATCTCGCTTCTTCAAGATCTCTTACTGCAAAATTGCTAACTCCTATGGCCCTTATTTTACCCTGTACGTAAAGCTCTTCCATCGCTTTCATCGTTTCTCTTAGCGGTATTTGTTCCCATGGATCAGGCCAGTGTATCTGATACAGGTCTATGTAGCTTATACCTAGCCTCTTCATGCTTAACTCTGCTGATTTTAGAAGTTCATCGTGCCTGAGATGGGCTCCAGCAACTTTTGTGGCCACGATCATGTTTTCTCTACCTATATCTTTTAAAGCCTTCCCGACAACTGTTTCTGAATGTCCGTTGCCATAGATTTCGGCCGTGTCGACAAGGTTTACACCTAGCTCATATGACCTTTTTATGGCCTTGATTATGTTATCATCAATAACGTCCTGACCCCATGCATCCCCGCTCGCCTGCCAAGTTCCTATTCCTATTTTTGAAACTTTTAACCCACTTTTTCCTAAATTTATGTACTCCATATTTTTAATAAAGTAAATGCGTAATATAACGGTTTTTAAACATTTTTAATAAATTATTTTAAACCGTCTCAAAATATATATAAACAGAAGTTTTATAAAAACAATAAAAGCCAGGAATTATATCAAGCGTCTTTTAGATCTGAACTCGTTTGCTGGCGTAGTCAGGCTGTTCCTGCTGTAATTAACCCTTTATTTACCTGCATCTTTTTGCATGTTTCAGCTTCAAGACTAGCAAACTACTCGATATAGCTATCTACTGTAATCTCATTATAAAAATTCGCTGCATAGTCGCTTTTTATTTATTCTTTAAATTGCCTTCAGTCTTTTGTTTAACTAATTATATGTAAGCAAGATTAGTGATATTAGGAAATCAGTTAACATAAAACACATGCGCATAGAATTGTATATTCATAAGGCAACTATAAATGCAGCTTCGATGAATGAATACGGCACTGTGCTAAATGAAGTGTACCATTGACTTATTACTAAAAGGTGGATACTAAGTTACGTGGACAAACGTAAGGAAAGAGCCAAAAGGGAAGCGCTAAAGCAAGTTCTAAAGCAAAGATACTTAGGGTAATTTACTGTGTACTTAAAGAGCACAGGTCATATCAAAGTTAATGGGTCATGACTAAATAGCTTAATTGAGGATGCTTGATGAACTAATTGCGGGCTGACCCGTTAACAAGGTCTTATGCTTTGACACTGGGGATTGCCCCGAATGGGTAAGTGATATATCCCTCATGAAATGACAGAGATATGCTAGCTTTCTCTATAAGCCATAACTAAAAATGCTAAATGACATTGTTCTAAACAGCATCATAATTATCATTGAAACGCTATCATACAGAAAAAAGCATTGCCGATAAATTAGTAAGCAGCTAAAATGGGTATCCAATTTATCTAGCAATCTGTGAGCGCGCATGCTTCTTTAACATATTTATCAAAAATTTACTCAAACGTGATGCTAGCTTATGAATATGAAATAATTGTTTTATAAGATAAATTAAAAATTATGGCATAAATACCTTTACAAAAAGAACGAAAGCCTCGCCTCTTCTATTGGGGTAAAATTTAAATTACTAAAACCTTGTAAAGCGTATTAAACTGTGTCCCGAAAGGAATACTTCAAGAAGGCTCTACATATTCACGAGTCGGTTAAGGATAGGGGTAAGTGGCTGAAGGCACAGCCTGTGGTCTATCGCTGGACGAACGGAGCGGCGTGGGTAACCACTAGCTATGAAGTCATGAAGATGAAGGCGGTAAACCACGAACCTATGATCCGCCTTGAAGGAACCATCGCCTTTTAAGGCGGGAAGATGTCAGTCTTTTAAAAACAAGAACTAGTACGAGACCTAGGGTAAATGAGACGAAGTAGCTTACGTCAGCTCCCCCAAGAGCTATAGCAAAAGGCCCTACAAAGTTTATTATGCCGGATGTTGCTGTCTGAAGGTTCATAAAAGGCACTGAAGCCAAAAGAGAAAGGAAATAAGCCGCTAGCAAACGTATGTTTGCTTTTTTTGCTGTAAAGTCATTGTTTAAAATTGCCCCAATCATAACGCCTATCCATGGAGTTATCCAATAATCAAGAAAATAAAGGAAATCTTCAAAATAACCGACAAAGTTGATTCCCCCGACAATTGCGAGCGCTGTGCCAACTACAGCGCCTAGTATTAACCCCCAGTGTCTCTTAGCTTTCTCGTAGAGGGTTAAAAGTGCGAGTGAATTTGAGTAAAGGTTTAAGACGTTTGCTGACAGTGCCCCCAGAAATATCATCATTACTGAAACTGTAAGAGAAAGAATTCCGTACCTGTTCATAAAACCAAGCAGCACAGTAGGCAGACCGCTGTAGTTGCCCGTAGCCAGCCCTGTTAACATGCCGACTGCTTCCATCCAGATAGATGCTACAGCACCTCCAAGCATAGCATACAACAAAACCTTTATCCTGCTGGTAGTTTCGGGAAGGTACCTGCTGTAATCGCTAGCGTAAGGCGCCCAGGACATTATATAGCTGAATACTGTTGCAAGGGCTATTGCGAAGCCTGTTGGACTAAAAGGAACGTTGACGGGCAGTACTGGCCTGGACATTATCGCCAGAATTAAAGTTAAAGCAAAGAAAGCTCCTAATATATATGATAGTAAAAATTCAGACCTGTGTATTATATCATACCCGAATATAGCTATAACCATCTGTGAGAAAGCTGAGACAATTATATACACAGTAAGCGGTAAAACCGGATAAGCATAGTAAAGCACGTAACCTGAGATTATCGCGTTTACCGAGAACCAGCCCAGCGTACTTATCCACTGTGCAAGTGAAAAAGGTATATTCCCGATGTCGCCAAAGATCCTTTTAGATATCATCATTTGCGGGAGGCCAAAGCGTGGACCTTCTGATGCAAGGTAGCCAACAAGAAAAGCTCCTATCAGGTTACCAAGAAAAACAGCAACCCATATCCATGACCATGATATTCCAAGCGTTACCAGTATTGCCCCAAGAGCGTAATCTGCTACAGTAAGGTTGCTAGAAAACCAGAGCGTAAACTGGTAAAATGGGCTTCCGTGTCTCATTCTAGCAGGAATCTGCTCGATGCCGTAGGTTTCCATTCCGAACATAAGTTCGGAAAAATTAATATTTAACATTTACGGAACATATGTTCGGATGAAAAAAGATATAGAGGAAAAGGTCATCAAGCTGCTTGAGAATGGAGAGACTCTTCAGAGCAGCATATACAGAGTGCTCGATGTCTCAAAAAGCAGGGTGTCCGAAGTTCTTAAGCACCTTGAAGAAAGAAACATAATAAGAAGAGAGAGAATAGGGAAGAATTATGTTGTTTCGTTGAACTCATACGTAAAGGAATCTGGAAACTTGCTTAAGATAGGGATAATAAGGTCATCGGAATACGGATACATAATACCTTTAAGAAAAATAATTAAAGATAAGGGATATGAGCTAGAAGTTAGGGTATATGAAAGTGGCGTTGAAGTAATGAAGGACCTTGTGATGGGAAAGCTTGATTTTGGCATCTCGCCAGCAATATCTCAAATATTCTTTGCATACGCGGGCTTTCCGGTTAAGATAATAGCCCCTGCTGGATCTGGAGGAGGGTATCTATTCAGCACAGCAACCGACAGAAAGCCAAGAACCCTGAGCAGCAAGCTTTCTACAATGGAAATGATACTGAGGACTGCTGTTAACAGCTCTCTTATAAGGGATCCTTCTTATGTCGATTATTTTAATGATCCAATGAAAGCTTTAAAAGAATTCTCGAACGAGAAAGCTGATGCCATTACCGTGTGGGAACCTTTTGCAACTATTTTAAGATCTGAAGGTAAAAAGGAAACTTTTAGCTACAGCGAAATAGAACATTACTGCTGCACTCTTTCAGCACATTCTTCGCTAAAAGAGTCAGTCGTTGAAACCTTTAGGAAATACTTTTTTGAAAGCATAAACATCTACGAAAAGAACAGGAGCGGGTTTGCTTTCCCTTACTCAGCCCTGCTTGGTTTACCTTATGGTCTTGTCGAAAGAACACTTAAACATTACAGATATTATCACGACGTGGATATAAGTATACTGGAAAGACAACTTTCGTATGCGGGAATATCTGTGCCAAGCCCTTCTGTTCTGAGGAGCATTATGTCCGGAAGCTGAGCTGTCTCCCTATAAATAAGTTAATCTGACCTCTTCCTGCCTTGATAGAGCTAAGTTTGTCGTCTTTTTATCAGCATCAACAGTACAATAGTTTGGTACTTATCTTAATATCTTAATAATATTATATTGATTTTGATATTATTGAGGATTATATTTAGAAGAAACTATAAAGAAGATGTAGGAAAAATAAGCGAGTGAAAGTATATGACAATATTGACTCCTGGCCCAACTGAAATGAATCCTGATGTTTTAAGAGAAATGCTAAGGTCTGTTAATCCTGACCTCGATAAAGGTTTCTTCAGAGTTTACAACGAAACTGTTGAAATGATAAAGAAGCTGATAAAATGGAACGGCGACATCTATATAATGAGCGGCGAAGGAATGCTCGGGCTTGAAGTCTCGATTGCTAACACGGTTAGAGAAGGAGACAGGGTTCTTTCTCTTTCAAACGGAGTTTTTGGCGAATTATTTGCTGACCTTGCAATGAGGTACGGTGCAAAGGTAGATACAGTTAACTCACCTTATGATGAGCCTTTTGACGCACAGCTTATAAAAAACGTTGAAAACTATAAAGCTGTAACTTTTGTTTATGTTGAAACGCCCTCGGGTTTGATCAACAATATTGAATCCGTTTCTGAAAGAATAAAAGGAAAAGGTTCTCTTTTCATAGTCGACGCAATTTCAGCTGTTGGAGGGTTACCAATTGACTGCGAGGCTCTGGGCATAGATATATGTCTAATGGCTAGCCAGAAGGCTTTCAGTTCTCCCCCGGGACTTGCTATTATTGCTGTTTCTAAAAAAGCCAAGGAAGTGATAGAGAAAAACAATTACAAAGGCTATTATATGGGGATAAAGGTTTGGGATGAATATTTGAAACAGGAAATGTTCCCGTACACGCCAGCTGCAAACGATATTCTTGCGCTTCACAGATCGCTTAAGGGCATTTTCAGAGAAGGACCTGAATCAGTTTACAGAAGGCATCTAGCATCCAAAGAAGCGACAATCGAGGGGGTCAAAGCCATGGGCTTGAAGCTCTTCGTTAAAGATCAAGCGTTTTCAGCCCCTACAGTAACTGCAGTTTATTCTCCGATAAGTCCTGAAAAGATAATTAATTTTGCGTGGGAAAAGCTTGGCGTTATGCTGGCGGGTTCATGGGGCCCATTAAAGGATAAGGTAATAAGGATAGGTCATATGGGTTACACGGCTCAAAAAAGGTTTGTTGCGGAAGGAATAGCAGCTCTGGGAGCTGCCCTCAACTATAACGGCATACCTGCTAATACAGTAAACGCGCTTAAAAAAGTCAATGAAGTGTTTGAGAGCTACAACCTTTAATTTTTAATGTTTTTTGCTATTTTGAAGTGAGAAAAGGATAACAAATTTAGCCATTCAAGTAAAGGAGGAGCTGACCTCCTCCCTGCCTTAAAAGGCAAGGGTTTCCTGAGGTCTCATGGGTTACACTCCTTTACGGGCGCTACTAACTATAAAACACGAAATATGAAAGTAGATGCACAAGCTCTGTACCAGCGCCCCGGTTTTCAGCACAAATCGACATAGCCTGAGGATTATGCTCAGGCACCCAAGCTATAAGTTGACCAGCTCGTGTTGTTAAAAAACGAAGAACGATTGGCTTATAAAATGATTATTATTTCTTCAGAGTTTTAATCGTTCCATATAGGCGTAAAAGACGAAGCTTTCAGCTTTTGTTAAATAATACAAAATTTATTAACAAAACAAACATTAATGTAAAGTAGCTCAAATTGTGCGAACTGTTGAGTTTCATTGAACAAAAGCATCAAGGCTGAGTATTTGCTTAAAGAGTTCTTTAGTAAGGCAAAAAATTCATCCTAATGGCAGGGTGTTGCCTGGTATTATGATAAAAAGCTTACTAGCATGGTAAAGGAGTTTGTAGCGGCTCACAAAAGCAAGTTAACAGAATTTTTTACAGAAAGAATAAACAGTAAGTTGATAATCGCGCATATACGAAAAAGTCCAGAGACAGTCATCTGAGCTGTGTTATCGTTTTGTAAGAAAGCTTTGGGGCAAAGATCTTGTTTTTTCTCATAACGAAGACGTTCCACAGGTTAAAAAAGATGAAAAGCATAAGCTTAAAACGTTTTTCCAAGCTGGCGAAACTGATTCTGAATACGCATTCTGTTGAATTAATCAGCAAGTAAGAAAGTGAATCTAAAAGAGCTGGCAGGAAAAAATATAGAAATGCGTAGAAGACATAGGAAGCTTGGGAAAGTTTAACTTTTTGCTATACGATAAGGAATATATTCTGGCTTACATGAACAGGGAAAGAATGCTTCATTACTTGCTTAACACGGTAAGTTTAAAAGAGAATATTAAAGATAAAAGGGGAAAAATTGAAGGCGTTTATAATATCAACTGAAAAGCTTACAGATGAAGACTGGATTCCAATTCAACCGCTGGTGATTTACATATTTCGTGACGGAGAACTTGTTTTAAAAATTAAGCCTGAATAGTGTTTACACAGATCCTTAATTATGTGTCTTAATGGTTTAGCTGAATAAATCGATATTTTACTTAACTTTTTGTAAAGCTTAAGTACAATTTAAATTTTTTATATATCATACAGTTGTATGATACTCGGAGTTGCGTTTGACCTAGACGGAACCCTTATAGATAACGCTGATGCCCTTTCTGTAGCCCTTTCAAAGGCTATCGGGGAATTTGGATACAGAGCAGAACCAGATGAAATAAGAAAGTATCTTGGACTTTCGTTTTACGATATAGTCTCAAAATTTATTAAGAATCCTGACAGAGTTTTACTGGAGAAAATAAAAGAGACGAGGAAAAAGTACATAATGGAGAGTATAAGCAGTTTCAGGATATTCCCTGATGCGCTGTATGCCCTTAAAGCTTTAAAAGAGCTAGGAGTAAAGAGCGCTGTTGCGACGAGTTTAGGGAAAGATCTTGTAGACTTTGTTATAAAGAATCTCAAGCTTGACAGCTATCTATGCTGCTGGGTAACGGTAGATGAAGTAAAAAAACCTAAACCAGAGCCGCATGTATTTCTTAAAGCCATGGAGCTTATGCAGGTTAAGCCAGAAAGCTGCATAGCTGTGGGTGACAGGGAGTACGACGTGCTAGCTGGTAAGAAAGCAGGATCCCTTACAGCTCTTGTACTGAGGGACAGCTTTAGCGTTTACGGAAAAATAAAGCCCGATTATATTCTTAAGAGTCTTGAGGAGTTACCAGACATTATTCGACCTCCTCGAAGTCCCGAGAAGAAGTGAGGCTTGTTATTCATTACATCAAGAGCCAACGACATAATGAAAACTCCAAGTACCTTTTCCCCTGTCATTGCTACAAGGAACAGTGCAACATTTGACGCAGAAAATTGTAAACCTTTGTCAGTACAAGTGAGATGGCTGAAAAATCTGAATAGTATGGTCAAGTCTCTGTAAAATTAAACGTCTATGCCAATATAAGCCTTAGTTCTCCTAGTCTCAACTTTAACCCTCTTTAGCTGGATTGGTCGTAAAGAGTATGACTTCTACGAAAAAATAAAAAGATAAGAGCTAAAGGATTTTTAATCGCTTTGAATAAAAAATGATTTAAGCGGAGGGTTGAGGAGAAGGGGTAAAAGGAGGAATCTGGGTAGCTTGCGAGTTAGCTTTTCTCAAGCTTTCTCCGAGCGCTATATAAAGTAGGATCCACGCAACGAAGTCGAGGATTGGAAAAATTATACCGATGAGGAATAATATACCAGCAGCAAGGTAAAGGGAGTTCTTCTCAAAATCGTTTAGCTTGAAGCAGAGCAAGAGTATCCCTATGTAGCCAAGGATAATGAGTATGAAGCTTATCATCATTATAAAGACCCCCACTACTATCATTACTGTGAAGGCCCCGATCAGCATTAGAAGAGTCCCCCAGAAAAGGCCTAGGTTCACGAAAGTGCTGGAGGTAGAGAACTCAGGATTCACGTTTGCCAGCTTCTTTACTCCTGGTATGAACTTCCCCCACAGGCCTATGAGCGATATAATGGCTCCGATGAGCAAGAATATAGCTAATGGCACGAGAGCTAACATTCCTAGCCCGAAATTTTCCGTTACCATGTGATGGAATCCCGCGAACGATGAGCCTATGGTTAAGGTGAATACATATGTTATGCCTATGCCGAGCAATATCCATGCTATGAATTGATATAATACGCCTTCCCTCATTTCCCTGTAGGCTTCGGCATAATCGTGCTTAATAGGTGAAGCTGACATTTTTATCGCCACATCGTATTATGCATGAATGGATATATAAACCAAGCATCCATTTTATACTTATTTTCCTGTATGAAGATTATCTAAAAGGAAAAGTATAATAAGAAAGATAGTTCGAACAAAAACTTCTTATAAAAATTATATTTTTATTTTAATAAATATTGCATGTACACACTGATAAATTGGAAGATCAAGAAGCTATTAGATAAAATTCAAAGCCTGAAGGAATTATAAGGTGGTTTACAAAACATTGTTTCCAAAAAATATTACATATAAAAATAAATTCTCTAGTTGACAAAGCAATCAATATTATAAGGACCGTGAGAGACTATAAGTTTATTTCATCCTTCTCTTTTTAAAAAGGATAAGCAATACTTGACAGGAGGAGTTTACAGAGAAAAAGTAAAAATTTATGAAATATTTAGATAAGAAATCAGCTGAAAAATAGACTGAGAACGAAGTTTACTCCACTTTATTTTATTTTCAAATAATTTACAGCTCTCATGGGTCCAACATTCTTGATCTTTGCGTTCAACCCCTGCTCATTAGCTATTACTATATGTTCTGGCCTTCTCCCTAGTATTGTTTCGGTTTCATCATCTAACTTCATTTCAAAAAGATCAAACAAAAATCATCACTTATAAGCTTCAACGAAGATCCTTTTTACCAGCTTCCCTTATAGCAAAATAGATCACATAAAAGATCTTAGATCCGACTGCACAATGTTGCCCGACGATTTTCTATTTGCCTAACATACTTGATCCTTTATATTCTGATAGAAAATTTAAATATAAAATTTTAAAATAACTTCTTCTTAAAATAATATAATATATACTTTATAGTAATTGATTGTTTTTAGCTAAACATTAAAACACAAAAACTAATAGTAGAACATGGAGAACTCAAAGAATGTACAACGACTTGCAAAGCCATCAAAGACAGACTGGTTTAAGGAAATTTACCTTTTCTATACACAGCTTGCTGCTGGTTCTTTATTGATAATTCCTGCCATAGTACTTCCTCTTTATTATAAGAGTAACATTTTAACTGAAGAGTATATGTTCTTTCTTGAATTCCTTGGTATGCTTGCAGGTTCTTTATGGATTTCAGGAGCATCGGATAGGATAGGGAGAAAACCTGCTTTAGCCTTATCTATAGCGCTTTACTCTGCTGGTTCGTTTATCCCGTTTATAGATCGTTCTTTTTATGCTCTTATTCTTTCCATGCTTATAATGGGCTCAGGTATAGGGGCTAACGTGCCGGTTGCTAACGCGATGATGAACGAGTTCTCTGAACCATCGGTCAGAGGCACCGTAATGTCCATTGGAAACGCAATATTTAATTTTGGTTTTGTAGTCGCGCCCATTTTAATATTTTTCTTTGGTGTAAAATTCATCTTTATTTTTGGGATATTACAGCTAATTACTCTTGCCCCTATCCTAAGGATTCCAGAAACAAAAAAGCCCTCTCACAGCTCTGGCTTCAGGGATCTCTACAGAGGTGAACACCTTAAAAAAACGCTAGTAATATCGTTTGCAACTTTCTTTGTATTCTTTGTTGTTTACGGAATAGTTGACTGGTTCCCTACGCTTTTATCAAGAGGTTTGGTCAAGGTACCAGCAATACTCCAGAAAGACTACATACTTATAACTAACTTTGGAGCTTTTCTGGGAGCTCTCTTTATAGCGCCTTTAGTAGACAGGACAGGCAGAAGGACCCTTGGCATAGCGGTAAGCTCCGTAGCTGGCATTACGGAAGTTTTAACTTTATTATTTTCTAGAATAATACCCGCTCTTGCAGTAGCGTTCACTTTTGTCTCCCTGTTTTTTATGGAAGGCTCTCTGGCAATAGTTACAATAATGGCTTCCGAACTCTACGATAACGACATGAGGGGGAGAGGTCTTGGAAATTCTCTGGCATGGGGTAGGATAGGTGGCATGACGTCTCCCCTAGTTCTTGGCAGCGTTCTTGAAATCTTTCAAAATCCGAGCTTGCCTTTTATTGTTCTCGGCTTGAGCTCGGTTTGTGCTGCGGCGCTTCTTCATAACCTGCCAGAAACCATGCAAATAAAGAAACTTTAGAGTCATAAACCTTTTAAAAGTTTTTAGTAAACCTTTTAAATAAGTAAACATGTATTACAGGTATGACTAAAGATGAAGAATATAAAAATAAAGAAGATGAGAAGACCGTTACAATAAAGGGTGTACGAGCAGATCTATTCAAAAAAATTAAGGATATGGCTTACCAGAGCGGAAAAACTATAGGAGAAATTACAAACAGAGCATATGAAGCATTGCTGAACGGAGCACAGGGGCTTGGGGAGATCTCCAAGTCGTTTCAGAAAGGTATTCAGGAATCCGGGTCTATTCTTATAAGCTCTTTGGACGAGCTTTCAGTAGACTCAAAGGAAATTCTTAACGAAGGAAAAAGAGTAGTTTTCAAAAACATAAAGAAACTCACTCTTACATCTCTTGACGATGTAACGATAGAAAAATACATAGGAGGTATATACGACGTAGAAGAGCTCAACGCAAGCGGTAACTTTTCCAAGATAAAACTTCTTGCCAAATGTGCTAACGTAAAAAAACTTAATATATCACAACAATAAACACTAGACATTAGAAAAATAATTTTTATAATTCTTTGATAAAAGAATTAATCTTCTATTATTGGTTCTCTCATTTCTTTTAGTTCCCCTTTGAGCAATCCTTCAACCGATTCTTGTAGCGTTTGCCCTTTTGGCAAATATATCTTTACACCCATCTGCTTTAAAGCGTTGAAAGCTCCTGGGCCCATTATGTATGTTATAAAAACATCGGGCTTCTTATCAAGGATTACCCTTAAAAAAGCGCCTCCATGTCTTCCATGTTCATGATGCCCATGGTGCTCATGTTCTTCATTTTCTTCCTTCGCATGTTGATTCTCATATATTTGGTAACTAACTATTTTATCCACATCAATTTCAACAATAGCATAAAAAGGGGCTCTCCCTGGGTGCCCTGTTACCCTCGAATTAAGCCCATTATTGTCCTTAAGAGGTACAAATATTCTCATATATTAAAATTCTCCTCAAAATAATTAAAAAGATTATTGGCTTATTTTTACATTTATGTAGTTAGATTTTCAACCTTCAAAAGGTTTTATATCTTAATATTTAAATTAGAGCGTGAAAGCCGCCGTGTTTTTTGTATTATTTTCCTTCTGTTAACAGCAGGAGATGTATGGCTAAGTACCTTCTCTAACATCCTCACCGCCTTAAAAGGCTATTTCTTTAAGGCGGATCATGGGTTCGTGGTTTACCGCCTTCATTCTCATGACTTCATAGCTAATGGTTACCCACGCCGCTCCGTTCGTCCAGCGATAGACCACAGGCTGTGCCTTCAGCCACTTACCCCTATCCTTAATGGACTCGGGGATATTTAGAGCCTTCTTGAAGTATTCCTTACGGGACACAGTTTAATACGCTTTACAAGGTTTTAGTAATTTAAATTTTACCCCAATAGAAGAGGCGAGGCTTTCGTTCTTTTTGTAAACTACCTTCTTACGTACAAGGCTTCTCAGTTCATTATTACTTTTTACATGAGGAATACTTATAAAGCATTTTATCGTATTTGCCACACTACCCAATGAATGTCTTGCGTGCGTTCCACAGGCAGAGCCCTGTTAATCGCTGGTTTTATTCTATCGAATGCTAGCCTCCTCCTAAACGTTTGGGAGTTCCTAAAGTTAGCTTACAAGGCTTTTTAGTCAGTATAGTCTGAAAAGATAACGTGCGGAAGGCTTAAACCTTTTTATAGGGATCATCAAATGCTTGTGAAAGGGTGCTTCCCTAACTCTCATAAAAATTTGAAAGGAAACCTGATTTCAGACAAAAACACATATTAATTGCATTTGTTCTTTTTAACATTTTTAGAAAAGTTAATTTACAGAATCTTTAACCATCTTTATGGTAAAATATTTGATAAAAGATATAGCCGATGGTGTTAAGCTTCTCAGGTTAGACGACGACAGAACAAGATATTTTGAGGCCGCATGGCACATACCTGAGGGCGTAACTTACAACTCTTACCTTATTGAATCTTCTGAAGGCCAAATGCTGATTGATACATGGAAAGGACAATATTCAGAGCTTTTCATGAAAGCTATTAAAGAAATTACTGATATTTCAAAGATAAAATACGTAATAATAAATCATGCCGAACCTGATCATACAGGAAGCCTTCCAGTGCTTCTTAGAGAAGCAAAAGACGCAAAGGTTGTGGTTAACGTTGCAGGCATAAAACTCTTGAAAGCAAAGTACGATATAAAAAATGAAATTGTAAGCATTGAAGGGACAAAAGAAGTTAAGTTGTTGGGAGAAGACTTTATTTTTATACATGTACCATGGGTTCACTGGCCTGAGACCATGCTTTCTTATCAAAAGAGAACAAAGATACTTTACACATGCGACGTTTTTGGTTCTTTCTCAATACCGTCAAGTTACAGGGCAGACCCGCGTGATTCTTTTTACCTTAAAAGCGCTGAAAAATACTTGATTACTGTCATGGGCTATTACAGGAAATATGTTCTTAACGCCATAGAGAAGGTAAAGAGCATGAACCTTGAGATCCTAAAGATAGCACCTTCACACGGAGGCATATGGGATAGAAACGTTGAAGAGCCGATGCAGCTTTTTGAAAAATGGGCCAAAGGAGAACCAGAGAAGAATAAAGTGACGATAGCATACGTGTCTATGTATGGTTCTGTAGAAGAAGCGGTGTCAAGGGTTTATAACGAACTTGCCTCAAAAGATATTAATGTAAAGACTTTTGCAATAAACGATTCTGATTACCCAGATTTTGAAGATTTTCTTACTGAAATAAATAGTTCGTCAGTTGTTTTACTCGCTACTCCAACTTACGATACCAGCGTTCATCCAAGAATGAAAGCGCTTCTTGAGCTTATAAAGGATAAGTTCAGGGGCGTAAGCAAACCGTTTGTGGTGATGGTCTCTTATGGATGGGGCTCAAATGCTATAAAATATATGGAGAACTCGTTAAAAGATGCAGGCTTAGAGGCGATTTTAATGGAAACTTTCAGGGAAAAAATTAGCGACGAACAAGTTAAGAAAATAACATCTGTTATAAAAGATAAAATAAAGACATAAAATTGTTTTCTGCGCTAACGACCTCTTGCCCTTATTAGTAACTCAAAAAATTTTTAGAAAAGATAGCATTTTAAAGTTTGTGCAGACCATACAAAATACTAATTAATAATAATAAGTACCCATTATATATTATTAATCAATTTATTAATCAATCGTTGGAAAAATCATGGATAAAATGCTTCTTTTTGAACATGTACAGATAGACCATAAGGTAAAACCTGAAGCAGCATAATGTATGAGTATAACTAATTCATGCTTATTACAAAAAATGAACGATTCTTACGCGTTCAAAAACCTTTCATCGTTGCGATTGAGTAGCACGACACAATGCATTGTGATCATAAAGTATATAGTTAATAGAACAGAAAGGGGAATTAGCTTATCAGTTCTCAACTGCATACTAAGCAATAGATGAGAAAACTTAAGTAAATTTTGAAAGTCAGCACGTTTAATTCAGCTCCTTTACCAAAGGAAAGCTGTTCATAAAATTGCTAAGCTCATCATAAAATCAGATAAAAGTTTTGATCTGCTTTACAAAAGACTTTTTGCTCCCTTGATTTCGTAAGGTTAAAAATAAAAATGCCTGAATAAATATTTATTTATGCAAAAAAATAATTATTTATGGCAAAAAAGATATTAAGACGGCTTCAAAAGATAGGAAATTCTTCCTACGCTATAGTTCTTCCAAAAAACTGGATTAAAGATCTGAAGTTAGAGAAATCAGACCCTTTGACTGTTGAACTAGAGGGTTCAAAGCTGTCTATTTATCCTTCACAAAAAGTTTCTGAAAAAGAAGAACTTGAGTATACTATAAAAGTTTCAGAAGATGAGAGTGTATCTCTAATTATTCGAATGTTCATTTCAGCTTATCTTCTTGGTGCCAGATCAATAAAGGTTGAAGCTAAAGAAAAAAAGCTTCCAGCTACACTTAAAGATGAGCTGAAAAAGTATGCGAAAGATATCATGATAGGAATTGAAGTTGTCGAAGAATCCTTAGAGAGTATAACTTTCCAAGAGCTCGTTTCATGGCCATCTATGAATTTGTTTGGGTTGATAAGGAGAATGCATACCATAGCCCTGAACATGGTTAAGGACTCATATTCTGCTTTAATAAATGATGACGAAGATATAAGAGAATCAGTCGTAAGTTCAGACACAGAAGTTGATAAATTTTATTTCTACGGCATTAGAGTTCTTAATGAGGTTGTATACAACAAAGATATGCTTCAAAGTTTTGGATTAACCAAAGACGTTCATATATTAATATCTAAAAGTTTGCTTAAAAATATAGAAAGAATTGCCGATCACGCTGTAAGCATAGCATCTATCAGAGGTTTTAACATTTCTGAAAGCGACAGGAAAAAACTTCAAAATCTTTATGAAAAGGTTTTGAGCGTTTTTGAAAAGTCCTATGAAGCCCTTGTTTCTCAAGACAAATTTAAAGCTAACGAGATAATAGATTATGTACAGGAAATCAGAAAAGAAATGGAAAACTATGCCTCAATTCCTCAAAATATCATTGAGCACTTTGAGAGAATAGCGGAGTATACTTCAGACATAGCGGAAAACATAATCGATTATTCTGTAAGCAACGAGATATTAAAATACTAAAAAATTTTTGGCAGTTTAAGCTAATACTTGAATTTCGTTAGAAATTATTTCAAGAGGTACTCCTTTTGGTTCTTGAAGGTAAGTGGTAATAACTGCACCTGCAAGGCTCAACAACCCAAGGCCTAGAAATATCAAAGGAAGCCCGTAAGTTATTCTCCATACCGGCATATAAAGCGTAGAAATTGCGGCTCCAAGCTTGCCAGCTGCTGCTGAAATTCCGTGTCCGGTTGACCTTTTGTTTGTAGGATAGATTTCTGAAGGTATTACAAAAGTTGTTGTGTTAGGCCCCAAGTCTATTGCGTAGAAACTCATTGCAAAAAGAGAGAAAGCTATTAGAGGATCTGAAAGTTTCTGAAGCGTAAAGCTCGTAAAAAAGTATATAACTGCCATAAAAACGAATCCTGCGATCTGAAGCACCTTTCTGCCTACTCTATCTATAAGCGCAACAGCCGAAAAATAACCCACCAATCCGACTATATAAGGCAGACCACTAATTAATATGGCTTTGCTAAGAGTTTCTTCTCTAAGCTTAGGCACAATAGTGCTGGATATAAATGAAGAATAAACGCCAGTTCCATAAAGAGCTATGTCCACGATGAACCAAGTAGATGTTGTTATCAAAAGGGGTTTCCAGTAATTTTTTATGAATCTTGAAAAACTGGACGTTTTTTTCTGAGTCATATCGATGCCTTTTTGGGATATCTCATAGTTTGATTGTATTCCAAAGTACTCAGCTGCTTTTTTAAGTTCATTGAGATCTTTTTTTACATGGTATGAATATCTAGGAGTCTCTGGTATCTTTCTTCTAAAGTATATTACTGCTAGAGCAGGTATTGCGGCTACTCCTAGAACTGTTCTCCATGCTATTGAAGGAGGAATAAAAAGTGCTGAAAGTATTCCAACAAGCACCGCCGCTATGCTTCCTAACCCTTGGTTTGAAAATACTAGAGCAACCATTTTTCCTCTGTCCTTAGCATTTCCGTATTCTGATGCTATGACCGATGATACTGGATAGTCGCCTCCTATACCAACTCCAAGCAAGGCTCTGCTAGCTATTAACCAGTATATATTTGGAGAAAAAGCTGAAAGTATAGCGCCCAACGCTAGCAATGCGGCCTCAAGCCCGTAAACTTTTTTCCTACCTAGTTTGTCAGATATTATCCCGAAAAGCAGCTGACCAACTATTGCAAATAATATAGCTGAAGATGCAAGATATGCAGAGAGCGGAAGAGATAGAATTTTTAAGTTAAGAGGAAAGGAATGTTCAGGATAAACGCTAAGAATGTAAAGCACTATTGTTATGCTGAAAAGATCATAGGCATCTGTGAAGAATCCCATACCTGCTATAAAAGAAACTTTAATGTGTTTTAAAGAAAGTTTTAGTGAATCGAAATTGTTCAACGTATTTATGCTCATTCTTTTTTGTCTTTAATTTATATATTAAATTTAAATTTAATCTATTTATAAAATAAAATATAAGTAATCTATAAAAAATAATTATTTTTACAAAATTATATATATTAATCCAGATTTAAATTTATTGTTTGATGATGCTGTGTTGAATAATTATTTATAGCGTGGCTGTCAATTCCTTGCTTATGAACCCAAAAGACAGTCGCAATAATAAAATGATGGGTAATAAGTTTATCGACAAAAGGAACTGGAAGTGTTACAATGAAGAGCTTGTAATAAGAGGTGAGTTTTTGCTGCCGATAGATATGTTTGACAACTGGTATGAAGAATTGGATAAGGTAGGCCTTATGAATTTCCTGAATCTTTCATTAAAATTCAGGCTTTATAGCATCAGTGTTGGTTAATTACATGGTTAATAGGATACAAGGCCACTCAAAAGATGCTTGATACCTTACCATGATGATTACACAACCATATTTGAGTACAGATATGATACCTTTAAAAAGCTACAAACGTACGATCTTAAAGCAGGCTCTGACGGAAGTTTTACGGATATGTACATATCCCACAAACGAAATTTTTAACATAATTGGTAATGTAGAATAAGCTATAAAGATAAGAACGCTACAACTTATCGTTGTAGAAGAAGAAGGCAAGAAGTTAGGGAGTACATGAAGTTAGGCTATAAAAAAGGCAAATTATGGCCTTAGTTGGCTGTGGAGGAATATTCTTATCTATAAAGAGAATGTTTGAAGAAGACCTTAGGGCAAGAAGTATAATTGGTTTACTAACGGAAGCTATGCAAAAAGTTTGGGCAAATGATAAAATGGTCAGTTATGCTAAGAACGCGATGCTGATGACATGAACAATTAAAGCCTATTGATTAAGATAATAAATTATTCAAAAAAGCATTTTGATAAGCTTTTAAAATTAGATGAAACCTTGTGGTAAATAGTTATTCTGTTTTAGCCAGTCGACGTGCGCCACTGTATAACGCCACAAAATATCGCATTTTGTGTCGTCAAAAGGCCAAGGTGCTACGAGGACTACATCCCCTTCCCTTATCCATATTTTTCTCTTTAATTTCCCCCTAATCCTTCCAAGCCTAACCTTTTCGTCAGTACACCTTATCATAGCGTGATCGCTGCCTAGCAGTTTCTCAACTACCCCAAGCAGTTCTCCTTGTTCTGGAAGGACTAAATCTTTAAGTTCAGCCTCGCTTAGCACCTTTCGCTTTCCCATAGACTTCCCCTCATTTAATTAGATGCACATATTATAACGCTTTTGCTCAAATCAACGTTATATCGACTAAAGAACCTTTGGGGATTTTTCCAGAAGCAAATAGTAATGCGTCTGCTTCTAAAATAAACCTCAACGCGTGAGGTTTTACGTTTAAAATCTCAGCAGTTTCACAACCATTAACGTTTAAGGCCTTTACAAATAGCACTTTTGTCCAAGTGTCGTCTAAATCTAAATTATCGTTCAAAACGGCTCTCCTTTTTCTTAGATATGGCGCGAACCCCATATTTTGAAGCGTTATAGGCAAAAGCGCAAAAAGGGCAGCTACAGCAGCTTGCGCGTTTCCTGGTAAAGTTATTAAAGGGGTTTCATGTAAGGTAAAAAACCCAGTAGTTTTACCAGGTTGAAGCTTTAAATTTTTAAAGATTAACTTTGCATTAGCATTTAGCGCAGCTTCTGTAGTTAAATCCCTATCGCTTATGCCAGTTCCTCCTATTGTTATCAAAACATCGTATTTTCCTATAGAGTTTAATAAGGACGTTGATATTTCATTCACTGAATCTGGCACAGGTTTCATCAAATCAACTTTAGCCAACATTGATCTTACAAATTCCTGTACTAGGAAACCAGTTAAATCTGGACCTCTTCGGTGGACAAGTTCTGACCCTATAGGCAGGATGCCAACCTTAGGCATTTCATACACTTTAACTTTTTTTATGCCCGCCATTCTTAGAAATATTGCAGTCTTTACACTCAAGATTTCGCCTTTTTTTACTATTACCTCTCCGTTTTTGCAGTCTTCGCCAGCGTCTATAAAGTTTTTTTCAAAAGCTGCCTCGCTGATCGGAAGCAACATTCCTTGATTTATAGAAGCCATCTCTTTTTTTATAACATACAAAGAATTAACAGGTAAAAAAGATCCAGTATAAACTTGATAAGTATCTTCCGCTTTTAAATAATGGGGAGGTCTAACCCTTAATGGTATTTCCCCCTTTATAAAGTACTTTTCTCTTTTTGAAGAAACTACAAAACCATCCATCGTGCTCTTTGGCAGAACTGGAAAATTCTTCGTGCAGAGTACATCTTCAGCAATTATATGGTTTATACCTTCAAAAGGAGACGTTTGTTTTATTTTAGGGCTTTCTTTAAGCTCTGAACCTATAATCCTCTTAGCTTCAATAAGAGTAAGCGCTTCTTTGCCCACGATTTATTCTTGTATACATATGTATGAAATGCTTTTCGTATTTTTAATACATTTAGCAAAATATGTTTCCCCGGTAAAAGTTATTATCTGGAGCTGTAAAATAAGGCATATGTCTGGATGGACCGTTGAGGATGGTAAATACCTCATTGATGTTGCAAGAGAAGCAATAAAATACTATGGAAGAACAAAAAAGTATCTTCAAGTGATTAACCCTCCTGAGAAGTACATGGTCAAAGCCGGGGCTTTTGTAACTATAAAGAACAGACAAAAAGAGCTCTTGGGATGTATAGGCAGGCCTTATCCTTCGGGAACTCTGATAAACAATGTCATAGAATCCGCAGTGGACGCTGCTTACTTTGATCCGAGGTTTCCTCCTCTTGATCCAAAAGAAGCTGATAACGTGCTTATAGAAATAAGCATTCTTACAACGCCCGAAGAAGTAGTTGTGAAAAGACCTGAAGATTACCTAAAGGAAATAAAAGTTGGAAGGGACGGGATAATAGTAGAGTGGGCTTTAGGAAGCGGCCTTCTTCTTCCTCAAGTTCCTGTTGAAGAAGGGTGGAACGTTGAAGAGTTCCTATCTTACGGCTGTCTAAAAGCTGGAGCTGATAGAAACTTGTGGAGAAGAGGAGGGATAAGGCTTTACAGGTTCAGGGCTTACGTTTTTGGAGAAAAGGAGCCAAGGGGAGAAGTAGAACAAGTTAACCTTGAGTTATAAATGGTACTTTTCAGTTTACGGGACAGGGCTTGGGCACATAGCAAGAAGCCTCTGGCTTGCTAGACACCTTAATGGCGATAAATACTTCTCTAGCTGGGGAGAAGCGTTAAAAATAGCCTCTTTAAGCTATACGTCTTTTGAGGCTACTCCTCTTGACGTTGTCTGGACAGAGGAAGGAAGGATGTCTTTCAAGAAAACGTTAAAGGGTTTCTACAAACCTTTCAGTACTCTTGCGTTACAGATAAGAGAAGAAAAAAAGCGAATAAACTGGATCAACCCTTCTTTGGTTATATCAGATTCAAGGCTTTCCCCGCTAATAGCTTCTAGGCTATCAAGAAAAAAAAGCGTTCTTATAATAAATCAAGCAAAAATTCTCTTTCCTCTTAGAAAAAACGTTTACCTTTTCCTAGAGAGGCTATTTGGAGAAACGCTTGGCGTCCTGTGGGATCTTGCGGATGTAATAATTTCCCCAGATCTACCACCACCATATAACATATCTAAGTTCAGCATGGAACTTAAAACAATAGAAAAAAAAGTTGTCTATACCGGGTTCTTTGCAGACATACCAAACAAAAAAGTTGAGTGTAAAAATGACGGAAAATACAAGATATATGCCCCAATAAGTGGGCCAGCACCTACAAAGAAGCTTATTGTAGACCTTTTAATAAAAACCGCAAGGTTGCTTCCAGAAAATTATCAGGTAACTATAAGCATGGGAGATTTAAGCAAAAAAAGCTATAGATTTGATGACGGAAAGCTAAGAATAATCGGCTGGGATGAAAACAGAGAGATAAACATGACGTGCTCTGATGCCCTGATCGTTAGAGGGGGTCTGACCACTATAGGAGAAGGCATAATTTACGGAAAACCTATGGTGGTTTTTCCAATAGCACTCCATGGGGAACAAGAACAAAACGCGCACAGGGTCCAAGAGCTAGGGATTGGTCTTTATATGGATCAGTATAAAACAAAACCCGGCGATCTTCAAAATAGTTTAACACTTCTTTTGAACGATGATCAATTTAAGAAAAAAGTAGAAAAACTTTCTAAGTTTGCCAGATCTATAAATACTCCAGAAAGGGTAAAAACTATCATGGAGGATCTTGTTTATGGCAAATATCCCTGAAAGTGGCATTTATGAAAAAGGTAAGCTAGATTTAATCAATGTTCTATCTGAAGCTTTAAAAAGAGATCCGGGGAAGGATGGTATAATACTTTATTATGTAGGAACGGTGAAAGATCTAAGCAAAGATGGGAAGAAAGTTAAGCAGCTATACATAGAGGCTTACGAAGAGCTTGCTAATAAAAAGCTAAAAGAAATATGCTATGATACAGTAAACAAGTTTTTGGTTAATGAATGTAGGATCTATCACTTTACTGGTTATTTTTTGCCTGGAGAACCGCTTGTGCTTGCTATAATATGGAGTAGAGATAGATCGCAAGGGCTTTCTGCTCTTCCTTATGTTATAGAAAGGTATAAGAAAGAACCAACTATATGGAAAAAGGAAATTTATGAAGATGGGACGACAAAGTGGTTAGAGGAATGATAGGGCTAGGAATAGAAAGCACTGCGCATACCTTTGGAGCTTCCGTAGTCAACAGTGAAGGAAATATACTTTCAAACTTAAAAGACGTTTACAAACCTCCTCAGGGTTCTGGGATTCATCCTCGTGAAGCATCGCGTCATCACTCTGACGTTGCCCCCAAGATCCTTAGGGGCGCGCTCAAACAGGCAAAAGTAACTTACCAAGACCTTGATTTTATAGCGTATTCAGCTGGACCTGGACTTGGACCTTGCTTGAGGGTAGGAGCAACCCTTGCAAGGTTCATTTCCGCCTACTATAATAAGCCTCTTATCCCTGTGCATCACGGGATAGGCCATATAGAGCTTGGGGCCCTTCTTACAGGCGCAAAAGACCCGCTTGTGTTATTGCTTTCTGGAGGTCATACGATGATACTTTCAGCTCAAAGGAAAAAGTGGAGAGTTTTCGGAGAAACTCTGGACATAACTTTAGGACAACTTATAGATCAGTTCGGAAGAAGCATAGGCCTTGCCTCTCCCTCAGGGCCACAGGTAGAGGCGCTTGCCTTAAAGGGGAAAAAATTTGTTCATCTTCCGTATGTCGTAAAGGGTAACGACCTTTCGTTTTCAGGAATCTTGAGCGCAGCCAAAAAAGCTTTAAAAAGCGTTAGCGTTGAAGACGTTGCGTATTCTTTGCAGGAAGTCGCTTTTTCTATGCTCGCAGAAACAGCGGAAAGAGCGCTGGCTCTAACAAAAAAATCTGAGATAATGATTGTGGGTGGTGTAGCAGCTAACAAAAGGTTAAAGGAGGTTTTTGAGAACGTAGCCGAAAGACACAAAAGCAGGCTTTTGATAGTTCCTCCAGAGTATGCCGGTGACAATGGCGCTCAAATAGCTTGGCCCGGCTTGCTTTATCATAAGCTAGGCTACAGCGTTGAACCCGAAAATGCAACTATAGATCAGTCATGGAGGATCGATGAGGTAGAAGTGCCTTGGAGAAATTGATAAGCCGGGGAGCTGAAGCAGATATATATCTCGGAAAATGGGGGTTTTTGGACGCTGTTTACAAGGTGAGAGTTAAAAAACCATATATGGTCGAAGACCTTGATGCTTTCCTTAGAAAAAGCAGGACCATAAGGGAAGCAAAGATGTTAAGGGCTGCAAGAAGCTTTATTCCAACTCCTTACGTTTTTTACGTCGGATTAAAGACTTACACCATAGTAATGCAGTTTATCGAAGGGCAAGCAATGAAGGACATAATAAAAAACAAACCTGAACTTTCTTATGTTGCTGGGCAGTACTTGGCAAAGCTTCATAACAACGGGATAGCCCATGGCGACCCTAACACCTCTAACATGTTGTTTGACATAAAAAGCAACACGTGGTTAATGATAGATTTTGGACTTTCATACTATACAGAAAGAATAGAAGATTATGCTGTTGACTTTCATCTTTTCAAAGAGATCCTAAACGTACAGCATGTCGAGGTTTATGATCAGGCGCTCAACGCTTTTTCTGAAGGTTATTTTTCAACCAGTAAGATAACAAAGGATAAATTCCTGAACAAGGTAGAAGAAATAGAAAAAAGGGGAAGGTACGCAAGAAGAAGAAACTTTGAGTTTTAGCTTCTGTAAATAAGCAGTGGCACAAGCTGTTCTTCTTCTGTTAATCCACCATGATGACCTTTAAAAGCTATATAATCTTTGTCCCCTTCAGGTCCTCTGTAGGAATATATTAGCGATTCAGGAACCTTTGGTACGGCCAAAATGTCTCCAAGTCTGTCCTGAAACCTTGGGTCAACGTACTCGCCGAGTAATTCTTCCTTAAGGTATTCTTCCCTCGTAAATAGTTCAAAACCTTTCAGGTTTTTTTCAAAATATTCCCTTACTTTTTCTTCATTCTTTACCTTCATAAATGCAGCTCTTGAGTCTCCCCACGGTGGCATTTCGAGCATCTCCATTAGGGAATCATCCACTACATGGCTTACTAGATTATCTGTCTGCCCGTGATCTGCGGTAAGCAAAAGAGTTAAACCTTTGATGCCTTCTAACGATTTTAAAAGCATTTTTAGAAGATCTGATGCTGAAGATAAAGTTTCAGGAGAGAATGGACCGTAATGGTGCGATAGAGTATCAACAGTAGGTATGTAAAGGTTCAGGAAAACGCTTTCGTTTTCCTGGAGTATCTTTCTCATTGCTTGAAAAGCGTCCCATGGATAGTAGTACTTTATCCTTTCAAGGCCCCTGTGATAGAATTGATTAGTTGGCGTGTCATATATGTTAGCTGGAATTACAGAATACCCCCTTATTCCTTTTTCTGTAAGCCTGTCCCCTATTGGAACTGCTTTTTCTGAAATGTATTTAGTAAAGTTCTGATATATAAGCGGTAACGGAACTTCCTGAGAAGGGTGAGAAAGGTTTAACATGTTGACTATAGTGCCGAGTTCTTTTACGTATGTTGTAAATCCCATTACGCCGTGTTCCCCTGGCGTCAATCCTGTATAAAAGCTGAGCATTGCGCATGCTGTTGTGGATGGAAATATGCTTGTAATCGTTTCATGTTCAAAATTTTCAATCAATTGTTTATCAATAAAACCTTTTTCTATCCCTTTCTCAAGCGTTTTTTCTCCAAAAGCGTCGAAAATAACGAGAACAAATTTTTGGCTTTTTTCAAAGCTTTTCCTTAGAGGTTTCCTCTCGCTGTTCAGGTCAAAGTTTTTTAGTATGCTTCCATAAATGTTGGAAATGCTTCCTCCATTATAATCGGGTTTTAAAAAGTTCATTTTAGAAAATTAAATTGGAGCCCTAAAGAATTTAAACGTTACTCTAACATCTTCCCGCCTTATAAGGCGATGGTTCATTCAAGGCGGATCATAGGTTCGTGGTTTATAGCCTTCATTCTCATGACTTCATAGCTAGTGGTTACCCACCCCGCTCCGTTTATCCAGCGATAGACCACGGGCTGTGCTTTCAGCCACTTACCCTATCCTTAACGGACTCGGGGATATGTAGAGCCTTCTTGAAGTATTCCTTTCGGCACAAGCTTTAATACGCTTTACAACGTTTTATTACTAAAATTTTACCCCAATAGAAGAGGCGAGGCTTTCGTTCGTTTTGTAAACTCTAGAATAGCCTATAAACAGCATTCATAAATATATTTGAGATGCCTGAAATATGGTTACCGTACGGGGAGCAAGAAGTATCATTAAAGCTTAAAAGGGAGGATATTGATGAAGTTGTTTCTATTAAGCCTCCTGAAAGCATTTCTGAAAAAACAGAAGTTAAATATTACATTACTGATGGGTCTGAATTTTCTGAAAATTTAATAAAAGAAAGGATGCCAGAGCTTAAGCCTTTGGAGGTAACAAACTTTAAAAAAGAGGAAATAGTAGATGGTTATCTTTTCAGTTATCCCGAAGCTCTTAAAGAAACTCTTGTAGTCTGTTCCGTCAGGCTGGATCCTGTTTACTGGTTTAAAGGACCTCACAGCGTTATCGCTGAGGCTTTTGGAGCAAGGGAAGAGGTTATCAAAAGAAAAGAGAAACAAGGAGCATGCGAAGAGGACGGAGCCGTTTGGTTTTCTAAAAGGCTTTTGGAAACCAGCGGCGCAAAAGCTTTTTGTTATTTTGGTAACAAAGGGAATTTTATCATGGGAGATGGCGTAACTGTCTATGAAAGGTTGAAAGAATTTTTTACAAACCACGTACAAAAGCACAGACAAAAGGAATTTGTCATAGCTTCTGCTGGAGGCTTCCCTTACGATATTAACCTAAAAGAGTCTTTGCTTTCTTTTTATGGCATTTTTGGCGTCCTAGAAGAAGGTTCAGACGTTTTGCTTCTTGCAAAATGCAATAATGGGTTGGGCGATGAGGGGCTAAGGTCTGCTATTCTCGGGATTAACAGTGAAAGTCAGGCGTTGAAGGTTTTAAAAGAGTTGCAAAGTAAAGCCAAGGTTCATATGGTGACTTCTCTTCCTTTTGTTTACTTAAGAAAGCTAGGAATAGAAGGGTACAACAGCCTTACCGAAGCTTATGAAAAGATAAGAAAAGAAAAGAAAAAGGTCTTTTTGGTTGAAAACGCTTACCTTTTCTGTAAAAGATAAAAGCTCAGTATGGTCCTTTTTCTCCTTTGCAGTAAACAACACCCTTATACCTTCTTATAAAAGAAGGACACAGGTAACATACTATAAAAGGGACCTGTTGTTTTACTACCGGACAATCAACGTACTCTTTTTTCATTGATGATATAAGTCTGTTCCCTATTCCTCTTAGTTCGTTTAACTTTTCCTCAGGAACTTTAAGTGATTTTGTAGCCTTTTTGACCTCTACTTGCAACGCTTTTTCCATACATCTATCTGAAACCTATAGAGCCTTAAAGCTTTCGCTCCACTTCAAGTAAGCCATGATCATTTCTGAACTTACGCTTGGTTTTCTTTGTTTTATCACCATTTTGAAGTCGTTCATGTTTATCGGTCTTGGTTTGCTGTTGGGCTTTAAGGCTTCACCTGATTCAAAAAGCTCCCTCACGACGTTAAGCTGAACCGCCTGCACTATATCCTTTATGTCGCTGCCCGTATAACCTTCAGTAAGCTTTGCAAGTTCGTCAAGCTTTACATCAGGCGCTAAAGAAAGCGGCTGGGTGTAAAGCTCAAACATTTTCTTCCTTGCAGCCATAGTAGGCAAACCTACGTATATTCTCTTTTCAAACCTTCTTAAAAACGGAGGATCAAGAGACCAAGGCTTGTTTGTTGCTGCAAGTATGTAAACCGGCGTTTTCTTTCCTTTTTCACTTATTCCGTCCGTTTCTTTAAGGAACTGGTTTCTAACTCTTATCTCTCCTCCTACTTCTTGAGATCTCGTGCCGAATAGCGAATCAACTTCATCTATGAATATTATTACAGGTTTTCCCTCCTGTTGAGATATTTCTCTTGCTTGCTGGAAAAGCCTTGCAACGTTCTTTTCAGCTTCACCAAGCCACTTGCTCATTATGCTTGCTGCATCTACTGAAAGAAAAACAGCGTCTATTTCAGCTGCAGTAGCTGCGGCCAGCATAGTTTTACCACATCCCGGGGGACCATACAAGAGTATTCCTCTGGGCCATCCTAAAGGAAATAGGTCTGGTCTTTTGTTTGGATATATTATGGCGTCCTGAAGTGCCCTCTTCGCTTCGTCAAGACCTATAACCTGGTCGAACTTAACTTCTGGCTTTTCTTTTATTACAAGGTCATCAAAGTTTGCCCTGAGCGTTTCAACACGCCCTCCGGTTGTGGATAGCGTTCCTTCTGTTTCTCCATCGTTAAGACCCCTTATCCTTTGAATCTCTGCTATCCTGCGTTTGTATGCCTGCGCTCTTTCCATATATATCTGGTTTAGTTGATAGTTGGGGTAAAGGTTTATCAGTTTCATCAGCATTTCGATAGCCTTCTGGTACATCAAAATAGCCTGTGGATAGCTACCTTGGGAATCAAGCTTTATGGCTTCGCTTGCGTACTTAGCCGCAAGACTTTCTAGTTCTTGAGCAGCTTGGTAGCTCATTTTATATCATCTCTGCGTACTCTCCTTCTTTTGCTGCTTTAATAAGGAAGCTTCTTAATTCTTCCTGCTCATTGTTGATCTCCAAAGACCTTTCTACGGCTTCTTCAAGTATATTTTCTGCGCCCATACCTGAAAACAGCTGTAAAGATTGCCCCTGTATAGTTATTGTACCAAAGTACTGAGCTGCTTCGCTTAGTTGTTCAAAAAGAACAGAATAAGCTTCAGAAAGTGCCTCAAGATCCGGCTTAAGCTTAGAAATAGCCTGGTTAGTTTCCTTAAAAGATTCTATTACAGAATTTAAATCGCTGTAGCTATCAAGCCTTAGCATAACCTTCAAGAGCAAGGCGTCCAGCTTGTCCACCACTTCATATATTTGACTAAGAATCTTGGCTTCTCTAGCATATATTTCTCTTTCTTCCTGGCTCATACTCTTTTCAGCTCTTATGCTAAATGTGTCGATTTTAACTTTAATCCTCCACTTGACGGTAAGGAGGTTGTTCCTGTACTTTGATAGCTCAAGGTAAGCATCCCTAAAAGCTGGCTCCTTTTTCTTAAAAGGATTTATACTAAACTTCATAATAATACACCAGTTTTTAATAAAAGATCAATTTATCAGAAAAGGTCATAAAAAATTAACAAAAAGAAAAAATAGAATTATTCAAATTATGCTTAAATTTGGTGCTTTTCTCCTTCGGGTAGGCCGATTGACCCGAGGTCTGGTAGTTTTTCTTTCATCTTCGCTTCTGCTAGAGTGCTTGCTTCTGCAAGTATTCTCTCTGCATCTTCGTTTGCAGCTTCGAAGTTAAGCGTGGATCCTGTAAGCTGTCCAGCATCCACGAGTATGCTGCTGAGCAACGAAGATATCTCTGATATTTCTTGTTCTGCTGATGGCATTACCTGCATCAGCCCTGCCCTTACGCTCTTTATTACGGCCATTGCTGGAGCAAGAGTTACCACTACATCTCCTAGGTCTGTTACCGTAGTTAGCCTTGTTACGATCTGCTCGAGAGCTAGCTTTGCCTGGTTTATCATCTTGTACATTTTTCTGATCTCGGCCAGTTCATTAGCGTATACAGTTGCGTGGTCAGAGTCGTGTTTCTGGAGGTAGTTTACGATTTTCTGGAATAGCTGTGAGTCCTTTTCCTTAAGCCTGTTTGCGGCGTTATCGAGCTTTGTTATCTGTATCTGGAGCTGCCTAATGGCCTGTTCTATCCTTGGCTTTAATGGTCCCTCGGGCCTTACGGCTCCTTTTATTCTGTCGCCTAGACTTTCTCCTTCAGGTTGATTCCATTTTTTTACAAATTCGCTCATTGTATCCTTTAATTAAAGGGAAGGAAATATGAGGTTGATGTAACCGAACTTTACTGTCACTTAAGGTACATGCTTTACTAGTGACAAAAATTTGAGGATTTTGTAAAAAGGTTTTATCATTTTATAATAAAACTTTATCCTTAGAATGCTTCTATATGTCTGAATACTCTAAGCTTATTCTTAAGCTTATGGAGCTTGGTTTTACAGAATATGAGTCTAAGGTTTACTTAACGCTCCTTACAAAAGGGCCTCTCTACGCTAGCGAGCTCGCTCTTTATTCTGGCGTCCCAAGGACAAAGATATATGAAGCCATCAAGGGGTTAATAAAAAAACAGTTAGTTGAAGCGTATGGCAGCCCAAAAAAGTTCTCAGCAACGGCTAACCCAGAACCGTTTGAAATGATTCTGGCAGAAGAAGAAAGAAAGTATAAGGAGGTTAAAAGCCTGATAAACGAAGTAAAGGATCTAAGCCAGAAGAACGGCATAACACAGCTTAAAGGAAACCTTCAAATTCTTGGAGAGGACGCTCTAGATAATGTATTTAATGATTTTCTTAAACGTGTTAGGTACAGCCTTTATATAGTATCTGATCAGCAAATATTTCAACTTTTAAAAAAGCGTGAAAAACAGCTTATGTCACTCATGCTTTCAGAAGTTAACCTAAACATCTTAATACCATACACCGATGAGGACATGATAAACGAAGCGGTTTCACTGGATCTCCCAGTGAGGGTTGGCAAGCTTTTTGACCAAAAGGGTATGGTGGCCGTTGATGAAGAAGTTTTTCTGATCCACAACCCCGAGACTGGAGCTTCTACAGTAATAATTCAACCATATATAGTTAAACTCATAATAGAAAACTCGCTTAAAAAAAGCTTTGATAGCGCCCTTGCGCTTAAAGAATACATAAAGTTCCTGCATACTGGCTTATCGGAGGACATTATAAACTTAAAAGTAGAAAGCGACGCTTACAGAATCTTTTTTTACAGCGCTCTTAAGACGCTGAAAGAGGATGAACTCAAGAAAATTTCTTACAAAATGTTAGAAATCTACAAGGGCAAAACAAACATTTTTGAAGCAGAAGCAAGATCAGCCCTGCCTGCTTTTGTAGAGCTTATTAAAACTGACATAAAGAATGGAGAAATCAAATATGATGAAACAACAAAGATGATTACTGTTGAGCTAGAAGATTCACAAGAACTGCCACCTTCCCCTTGGTTTTTTATGATGAAAGCATACCTTAACTCTCAGGGTAAAGATCTTGAAAAAGTAGCCAGCATAAACGGAGAAAAGAAGACGATTTTACAGTTTAAAGTACCATGGGAGATAGAGGATATATTGTTCTGAGATTTTACCTATTCTTTTTTTGACTTTAACTCTTGAAGATAAGCGTCGTATACTTGTTTTACTTTTTCTGCTGAAGGTCCCGTACCCTCAACAACTCCGCTTTTGGTAACCTTTATTTTATCCATAACTATTATGGCCCCTATGTCTTCCCTTAGCTTTACCATGTTGGGAAAAACCTTGTTAAGCCTGTCCGCAAGCCCTTTAAGATCAAAAAGCTCTTCAAGTAATGTTATTTTCTTGACAACTTTAGAAGAATAAACAATCCTTATTGTTGTTTCTGCCTTTATTTCAATTATTAAGTTCAGTAAAGGGTCTACAGCTATAAGGGTTCCCTCTACCTCCCCTTCTTCAGTATCAACCCTAACCCTTTTACCAACAATTGACGAAAGCTCCTCAATATACTTTTTTTCAACTAATGACGACAATCTAACTTATTATGATTCGCACTTTATATAAAGCTTTTACTGACACTTCGAGTTTTTATAAAATCTGACCTCCTCACCGCCTTAAAAGGCGAAGGTTCCCGAGGTCTTGATGGTTAAACCCCTTTAACGGGTGCTACTCCGCTGTGAAACACAAGATATGAAAACAGCTTTGCAGCTCCCAGAATCAGCATTCCGGTTGCTTTTTTCGATATGTTTAGAGCCCCGTTTGAGGTCTGAATAAATCTTATGACCTAAAGGGCAATTTATCACTCCTCTAAGACTGTGTGTTGCTTTTACACCATGATAAGCACACAGCCTTGATGCGTTGTATTCAATCGCTTCATACGCTTTCATTCCGTATTCCTGGGCTTCAAGCCCTATGGCACTCATCAACTCGTAGCTTAGCTTTCTTTAAGCGCTTCCTTTTGGCAGAAGCCTTATCTTGATAGTCCTTCTGTTGCTCGGTTTTATACTAACAGCTTTTTCGGCGCGAACAGGTATAGCCTGAGAAGTCGGCTCAGGCACCCCACCAGCTATAATTTGACCAACCAACCAATGAAAAAAAGAAATCGAAGTGCTTATAAAATGTTTTTTATCTATTCATGCTTGAAGCTTTCAGTCTATGTAAAATATTGTTCAAAAAATATGTCTTATTTCTTAAGGGTTATAAGCCAACGGTCCAAAACCTGCACCAGAAAGATATATCCCGATTGCAAATATTGCCAACAATATTATTATAGCAACTATGTCTATCCTTCTTATTTTAGGCTCATTATAATAAGTCCTCTTTGGCATTGCCCTGAACCCTCTTATGTCCGCTGAAATAGCTATATTCTCAGCAGACCTCAAAGTCCAAATAACTACTGAAGCTACTATAAGTATGACCAGCTTTGTCTGTTCCCACGCCCTTTTAATGAATTTTGCAATGTTACCTTCAAAACCACCTGTAAATTCAAAACCCCTAGATCTTGCGGCATCAGTTATATTTATTGTAGATTCAAGTATCTTTGGAATGGATGTTATACCAACAATTAAACCAAACCCTATTTCTACAGGTATTTTTGACTTTTCAAGAGAAATAAGTATGTCTGAAGGAGAGCTTGTGAAAACTAGAAGAAAACCCGAAGCTATACCTGTTGAAGCCCTAAATGCTATTTGTAATCCGTAAAAAATGCCCTGTATAGAAAAACCATAAGCTCCAATAGCTTGAAAAGCTGCTGGGAAAAGAATCAGGAACGTATCTCTACCAAAAAGTTGAGCCAAAGTCTCTGGAGGTGTGAACATTCCTTCTGTCCAGGCTGTACCTATAAAAGTAGCTAGAGTAAGGGGAATCACTATCCTGTACTTTGCAATAGGGTCTGTAGTCCATAAGTATAAAAGAAGCAAGGCTATCAAAAATATAGCAGAGATCCACCATATAGTAATAGCTCCTATGGTTGTCAGTATTATAGCTAACAAAATTTTGGTTCTTGGGTCTAGCTTATAGAGAAAAGATTTGCCTGAAACGAACTGGAATAACGACATATAACCCCTAAAACCTATTATTTTCCAGATAAGGTATATTGTTAGAGCTGGACCCATCGTGATCAGAACTATAGCCAATACCCATGCTTCTACTACTTCCATATATGATAAAAATTAAGGAAAATTATATATAAATTTTTCTTGATAACCTAACTGTCTCAAACTTTTCAGAAAGGTTAACTGATAAATTATGCAGCATTATTATAAAAAATAATGAATTAATGTATTTTAATTTGATTATTTATTTCTTCTGCCCCTTCTTTAGGTGCCGTTAACTTAATCCCATAACCTGTTCCATTAATGTTTGCAATTAATAAAATTGGCTTAATCCATTTAGAGAGCTGATAATTGGGGAGTAATGCTGAACCAATTTTCTCATTCGTATGACATCGTGTTTTCTAACGTAAAATGAACCAAATATAAAAGAATACTTCTGAATCCATTTCAATAAGTTTCCTCTTAATTATCAGCTAATGGACAGCTTGCTCAAAGATAAGTTGTAGAAGTGCTATAGGAGTCATTTTTCTGGTTACATGTTAATTTAGCCGAAAAAATCAAATTTAAAAATAAATTTTAGTGCAAAGTTAACAGTATCAAAAAATAATAAAAAAGTCTGGTTTGCTTTACTTTCTATTCTGCTTTATGATTAAATAAATGTTTAATAGCATTATCAATAGTAAAAATAGACCAAAGCCAAATGTTAAACCCCAAACCATACCTTGTACTGATTTTGCTAAAGCAGACGCTTTACTAGCATAGAAAACATAATATGGGCTTTTATATGATATTATATTGAATAAATATAAATGATATTGATTTAATGGGGAACCATATGAATTATATAAGAATAGCATTATTAATCCGATTATTAATAGTATAACTGATATTGCGATTCCTCCTTTATTATTTCTTTTTTGAGTATAATCTATAGCAGAAAGTATTATAATTATTATTGCAATTACTGAACTTATTTCAAAATCTAAGTAATTAAAATGAGTAACTCCTTTGTACACATCTAATGACAAAGCGATTGGTATAGTTATTAGGTATAATATACCAATTACTAGCGCAGTTAAAGACCATATTTTTGGCGATCCTAAAGGAAGTTCAAGTTCTTTAGATTCTTCTTCAGACATTTCGCCTCGTATAATTAGTTAGATTTTATCGTATTTAAATATTTCTATTCAGATTGCTGTGTTGAATAATTATTTATAGCGCGGCTGTCAATTCCTTGTTTATGTGCCCAAAAGACAGCCGCAATAATAACAACAAAAGATGGGGTAATAAGTTTATCGACAAAAGGAACTGGAAGAGTTACAATGAAGAGCTTGGAATAAGATGTGAGTTTTTGCTGTCGATAGATATGTTTGAAAACTGGTATGAAGAATTGGATAAGATGAATGAGGGCAAGAAAGGTAGGCCATATGAATTCCCTGAATCTTTTATAAAAATCCAGGCTGTATGGCATCAGTGGGTTAATTACAGGGGACTTGAGGGTATAGCAAGGTCACTGGAAAGGTTATGCTTGATACCTTACCATGATGATTACACAACAATATGGCAAAGAGTACATGACATGAGGCCTGAAATAAAGCTACCAACTTACGATGTTGAAGCTGGCTCAGACGGAACTTGGTTTAAGTCTGGCAATGCTGGCGAGTACAGGACTTATGTTTACGGAAATTTAAGGAGAAAGTACGTTAAGGTAATAATAACTGCGGACGTGAGGACTAAGAAGCTGATTGCTGTTGATGTAAATATTGGCGAAGTATCTGAGCCAAAGGTAGCTGCTAAGCACATAAAGCTGTTAAAAGAAAATGGGATAAAGCTGAAGAAGTTCTACGGAGATGGCGCATACGACACTAACGAAATATTCAATGCAATTGGCGATGCAGAATCAGCTATAAAGATAAGAACGCTACAACTTATCGTTGTAGAAGAAGGCAAGAGGTTAGGGAGTACATGAAGTTAGGTTATAAAAAATGGGCAAAGAAAGTTAAGTATGGCCTTAGGTGGGCTATAGAAGGGATATTCTCATCTATAAAGAGAAAATTTGGAGAAGACCTTAGGGCAAGAAGCGTAATTGGTTTGCTAGCGGAAGCTATGCAAAAAGTTTGGGCATACGATGTAATGATCAATTATGCTAAGAACGCAATGCTAATGGCATGAACAATTAAAGCCTATTGGTTAAGATAATAAATTATTCAACACGGCATATTCAGATCTTAAATTGGCTTTAGCGTCGTTATCTAAATTTTTATATAAATACGTTCAGCTTGAAGTAGTTACCTTAACTATTATGTTAACAGGTCCAGAATATGATACAGCCGGAGTTGCGACAGTTACGTACAGAGTTTTTGACTGCCCTGGACTAACTTCTAAAGGTAAAGATTCTGAAAGGTACGTTGTAGGTATTGCAAACCCTGTTGTGTTGGTCGTAACGGACTGTACATAAATAGGAACCTTGCCTTCATTCGTTATGTTGAGTTCGTAATCAAAAAAGCTGTCAGCCTTTATAGCGAACGTTGAGCTCGGTTGTAAAACGCGACCAACTATCACTGCGCCTGCGCCTGGAGGTTGGTAGACTATCAGGTTTATACCTTTTACATATACTTCAGGCGTTGTAACATAGTTCTGGTATATTACGCCGCTTATTATTAGCAGTATAGCTACTACCGCCGCTAAAGTAAAAATATCTTTGTTCATCTTACTCACCTACTGCGCTTTTTCCATACTCTTTCTTTACTATTCCAGTACTTTCAAATAGTAATGAAATCTCGTTAAGCTTTACCGCAGGGGGTTTTATCCTTAGCTTGTAGGTCAGCTGAAATACCTGAGGTGGGACTACTGACCACTCTTTGTGCTCTAAAGCTCTAATAAACGCATCACGGGGTGTTCCTTCATAGGCAACTTTTCCATCATAAAAGACAATGGCCTTGTTGCTATAGTCAGCCGCTTGCTTTACGTTATGGGAGACCATTATCACCGTTATTTTATAATTTTTATTAAGATCCTTTACGTACGATAAGATCTCTTCTCCAGTTTGCTTGTCCAACCCTCTTGTAGGCTCATCTAGCAACAGTATTGCTGGGTTATTAATCAAAACGCTGCAAAGAGTTAGGAGCCTTCTCTGCCCTACGCTTAGCATATGCGGGCTTGTGTCTTTATAGGAATAAAGACCGAACATCCTAAGCAGCTCTTCTGCTTTTTTTTCAGCCTCTTCTTTGCTTTCCCCTCTTAACCTAGGCGAAAAAGTCACTTCGCTCATAACAGTTGTGTTAAGTATCATCTGATCAGGATCCTGAAAGACATATCCCACAATCTTCGCTATTTTTGCCATATTTAACTTTGCTACATCAGCACCGTTAAGTATAACTTTGCCTTTCGTAGGCTTCTGTAAACCAGCTATTATTCTTAATGCCGTTGTCTTCCCAGATCCGTTGGGGCCCATTATCGATGCAATTTCTCCTCTTTTAACGGTAAAGTTTATCCCCCTTAAAGCAAATTCTTTACTTCTTTCATACTTAAACCATACATCGTTAAACTCTATTACGTTTTCTGTCTCATTAGAAAGTAAAGTGTCAGGGTCTATAAAAGGCAGGTTTTTATCCCAAAGCTTATCAACCACAGGTTTGTTCATGGTTATAAATTCATCAACGTTTAATGGCGATATCTTAGCTGTCGGGTTCACCATCTTATGTATCGCAGCTATCTGAGGCTCTTCGATACCATAAGACTCAAGGTTGCTCATGAGCGCTTCTCTTATTGGAGCATCCACAGCAATTTTTTTGTTGTGTATTAGGACAAGCCTGTCAACTAGCCCAAGAACCCTTTCTACTTTGTGTTCAGCCATTATTATTGTTATCCCGTATTCGTCCCTCAACCTTTTTAACGTGTTAAAAACTTCTTCCGTGCCAAGCGAATCGAGCATGCTTGTAGGTTCATCAAGGATCAGAAGCTTTGGTCTCATTGCAAGAGCGCCGGCTATAACAAGTCTCTGCTTTTGGCCTCCTGAAAGCAAGAAAGTTGGAGCTTTCCTCTGGTCCCACAGGTTAACTTCTTTAAGCGCCCATTCCACCCTTTGAGCTATCTCTTCAGGGGGAACAGCCATATTTTCAGGACCAAAAGCTACATCATCTTCAACTATAAGAGCAAAAATCTGGTCTTCTGGCACCTGATAAATAGTGCCAACATACTTTGTTATTTCTTTCAGCTCTGCTTCTTGAGTGTTAACGCCGAACACTTTTATAGAACCCTCTACATTTGCTTGGATTATATGCGGTATAACACCGTTTATAACGTTAAGCAGCGTTGATTTTCCTGAGCCTGTTCTTCCAACGAGAAGCACAAACTCCCCCTCTTCTATTTTTAGGTTAACACCATCAAGCACGGGTTCTGATTCTAAACCATACGAAACACTTAAGTTGTTAATTTCAACTGCTTTCATTACTACCTCAGCACCTAAAAAATAGTTTATAGTTATTAATAAATATTTTTTTAGATACCGCCGATTATGACTTTCTTTATGTAATAAACTAAGGGCGCAAGTATTATACCTACTATTATGCCGCCTATTCCGTTTGTTAAAGTCTCAAAGAGTACGTAATGCAACGTGTACAGGTATCCTTCAACGAAGGTTGCCCAGAACCCTAGGTACCAGAAATGGTATGCTATCATTACAACGAAACCTACTACAGCTCCATCCAAGAAGTAAAGGTACGGAATCTTGCGCACGTTTTCTTTTGGTTTTGATGTTTTTTCTGCTTGAGCCTGAGCTGCCTGTTGTGCAGTTACCTGGGCTTTAAACGAGAGAACCCTCTGGTATGGAGTGCCCATATACTTTCCACGAACTATAAGATAAAGGTCTATCAGTATCGCGTATGCAGTTACTTCATAGACAAACCAGAATGGTTCCCCACCAAATCCATAATGGAAAATGTCTGAAAGCAAAGTGTATATAAACATCATTATTGAAACGCTTCCAGGCTTTCCTATAAGTGCTGCTACAAGGAACAGTATGAATAATTCTCCAATAGTTGGGTAATAGAATATCGTTGTAATTACTGAAAACCTTGGTATTAAAGGTGATATAAAGAAGTTCCATATCACGAGTATAGCAGCAAGAAGACCCATGTATACATAATCTACTGTTCTGAAATTAGCCAGTAGGTGTTTCTTCCAACCATATACAAACAGGGCGGCAATAATAATGAAGTATATTGCCATTCCCCACCATGGTATGACAGTATGCATGTTAAAATGGACGCCATTCCATGTCATAATTAATTAAATATTAACCCACGGCTTAATAAACATTTCTGTCCACATCTGTAAATATCTTATCCAGAGTTTCTGTTTTTATAATATGGAGGTTAATCTTTGCTTTTGGTGCTGTTCCCGCCTTGCTTGTAATATTGCTCAGAAGTTGGCTTACCGAATCTCCCAGATGGCTCGCAATGTTTGGGGCTCCTAAAAAACATGCTAAAGAGTTCAGTATATTTAGTATAAAGGTGCAGAGCAGCGCTAAAGAAAGCTATTCTGAACTTTTTAGTAAGTATAAACGATGGCTTGTGTATTCGTCTTTAGCCTGGTTCACTGCTGGCACTACGTCTATGCTTACCATATTTACCCCACTTATACTTGAAAAATTTGCAACAAAGAGTTACGTACAGATGATACATTTAACACTTATAGTTTGGTTGTTCGCTCTTTCTGGAGCCGTCGTTGCGGCACTGTTGCACGATTATGCAGGCAGAAAAAGGCTTGTTGTTATTTCCTTTGCGCTCTTGGGAGTTTTTTACGTACTTCTTGGCGCTTCGTTATCGAAAAATGCTTACGTTCTTGAGCTTTTTCTTTCACTCGCCATGTTCTTTTCTTTTATAAATGTAAGCGGCGCTTATACCATCCAGACAGAAGTATTTCCTACGGAATTAAAAGGTTTTGCCGTCACAAACAGTTTCAAAATAAATAGCTTTATATTGGTGCTTGTCATATAATATTCTGTGCCTGAAAGATCTTGAAAGAGGCATGTTTGCTTTTCGGCCTTCACCCAAGGACCATTATTAGATATTCAAAAGTTCCTTCTAGTACACAGAAAGATGACTTAGGAGGTCGTGAAGCGTGCTAAAGAGCTATTCGCTAAAACATGAGCTCGGGGATGAGCTCTTTCCGCTTCTCAAAGCGTACAGAGATGCTGTTAACAGCGTGCTTGAAGAGCTTTGGAACAGCATAGAGTGGAAAAAAAGGAAGGTTAATGGAAAGAAGCAGTGGAGGC
>Ga0081473_128544_pt1 | contig 46808 bp, 60 predicted proteins | sample CisSprmetagenome_FD_70977 | JGI IMG/M metagenome (GOLD analysis project Ga0081473, IMG submission 70977) | Hypoxic/sulfidic aquatic microbial communities from Cistern Spring, Yellowstone National Park, USA v2 (version 2) | ecosystem: Environmental > Aquatic > Thermal springs > Hot (42-90C) >...
CGGGACCATAGCGGAGGGGAAACACCCGGTTTCCATTCCGAACCCGGCAGTTAAGCCCTCCAGCGCCGATGATACTGTGCCGGGCGAACGGCACGGGAAAGTAGGTCGTCCCGGGGGTTTAAAAAAACTCAAAACAAATCTTGTATTCTGAACTTTATAAAATAATCTCTTATGCTTATAGCACAAAATGTAAGAAAAAAATACAAGGGAAGAGAAGTTCTCAAAGGTATAGACCTGAGTGTAGATAGGGGACAGATCGTAGGACTTCTTGGTCCTAACGGTGCCGGGAAAACTACTCTATTTAACTGTATTGTGGGTTTTATATCAGTGGATGAAGGAAGCATATTTCTAGATGGAAAGGATATAACCCACATGCCAGCACACAGAAGGGCTAAGGAAGGGATAACCTTCCTTCCACAAGAGCATACTATCTTTGAGGACCTTACGGTAATGGAAAACCTCCTTATGTTCCTTGAGTTTTTTGAAGAAAGTAAAGGCGAAAGACAGGCAAGAGCGGAAGGATTACTCACGGACTTTGGACTTTATGATGTTAAAGATATAAAGGCAAAATACATATCAGGCGGACAAAAGAGAAGGCTTGAGATAGCCAGATCACTCATACCAAGGCCTAAGTATATTCTCTTTGACGAGCCTTTTGCAGGAATAGATCCCATATTAGTGGCAGACATAAGGCTCATGATCAAAAATCTCAAATCCCAAAACATAGGTGTGCTTATAACGGATCACAATGTTAGGGAAACAATAAGGATAGTAGATAAGGTTTATATAATATCCGAAGGGAAAATACTTGCAGAAGGTTTACCCCATGAGGTGGTACACCAAGAGGGAGTTAGGGAGGTATACTTAGGAAGTGACTTTTCCCTTTAAAGGGAGTTTTAAAAAGACTGCTTTGAAAAATAAAAGCCAGACAATCGCGTAAGGTATAGCAGAAAGATAGCTAAAAGGAAAACCTAAAGCATCACAAAAAACCATCCAATGAACACTCGCGGGAACAAAAGGAAATAATTTTTTTAAAAGCATTTCATCCACAATGTCTTGAATACTTATATCTCCTTTCTTCTGTATCCAACCGTAAAGTATGCGAGGATATAAGTGTGCCATTCCACCCATTATAGTGATAGCGGTAAAGCCGTACAAAATAAGATCAACATGCACTTTTACCAGAAAAGATATGATGTTTTCGCTTGCCATAAATGTTCCCACCATCATACCAAAAGGAAGAAAGATCATGGCAAGGATAAAGTATCTTATCACCAATGGGATTTCTTTGGGCATGCGCCGACCTGAAAAAACGGAATAAATAATCCATAGAAAATAACCCACAAAAGCTGTAGGAAAGAAACTTACCAAAGCTATGAGTTTGTAATTAAGGGCGTAAAAGGATAAAAGAAATAAAGGTATCGTCATCGAACTTATGTAAAAAAGATACTTTGCGTATTTTATGTTTAATGGCTCCATGTAAAGCATAGGTATCCACGCTAACTGAGTTCCCATCACCGCATTGAGCATAAATCCCAGTGTAAGGGTATGAATAGCTAACTGAAAAGGCACATAACCTACTTGAGAAAGTGGTAAAAAAAGAGATGATAGAAAAAAGTAAAAGTTAGAAAGTCCAAGAAACTTAACGGTTATAGGTTGCCAGTTTCTTACTGAACTAAGTGTATGGAGGACAAATATGAGAGAAACGAAAGCATAAATAAAGCTTGCATAGTAAGTCCAACCCATGTAAAATAAGAAGGAACTTAACAGACTTAAAACAAACACAAAGTAAGAGATAAAAGGAAGTTTCAGAGGTCTATTTTGAGAGTTAGGAATAAGCTGATACATTGCAGACATGATAGTGTGAGCCACAAAACCAAAGACCGCAATTATCCAAACCAGTTCCATTCTGGTGTTTGCAGACTTGTAGGCAAGGGAAACAAACAGGTCCAGAAGGGCAAGAAGGAAGAAGAGAGGACTTACCTTTGAAATGTAAAACATAAAATTAATAGTAAATAACCACTTATATTTTGTCAAGGTGGATGTATTTTTATAGGGTCGTGTATAATTTAAATATTACTCATGTTTCTGGGCATACTAAAGCTGGACCTTTTCTTTCCCGAGAACCACTCCCTGAAAGAGAAGAGATACTATCTTAGGTCTATTAAAGACCGTGTAAAGTCAAGTTTTAATGTTTCCGTTGCAGAGGTAGACTACCATGATCTTTGGCAGAGGTCCCAGTTAGCTATAGTTTGCGTAGGTGTAGAAAGATCCTTGGTAGAGGAAACCCTCTCCAAGGTGAGGAACTTCCTTGACAAAAATTACCCCGAGTTCATACTAGGTATGAATTTGGAATTCATAAAAGTTTGAATTAGCCAAATATGAGTATTTGTTCTTCCCTAAATTTTCCCTCTATAAGCTCCCAGCTTTTGTAGGATACCACTTTGCCTTTGCTTACAGAGAGTATGATGTAAGACCAACCTTCAAAGGCTCTTTCTTCATCAAACTGGGATGGTCTGTCTGGATGATCTGGATGGGAGTGATAAACCCCTACTATCTCAAGGCCAAAATTTTTAGCTTTTTCCTCCCCTTTAAGGTAATCCTTAGGGTGTATTTCATATCTGTCGTTTTTCCTCTCTGCGTTAGCATTAGGAGTTTCAAAGGCTCCAAAGACAGTTCTTGTCTCACCCTCAGCCTTTCCCAAAAGAAGTCCACATGTTTCATAAGGGTAATCTCTTTCTGCCTGAGCTATGATCTTTTGTAAGGCTGATCCCTTTATTCTCAGCATGTTTTATTTTACACCATAGCAAATTTGGTGAGAAGTTCCGCTATCTGTACCGCGTTGGTAGCCGCACCCTTCCGTATGTTGTCTGCGGTTATCCACATAGAAAGACCCGGCTCAAAAACTAAGTCCCTTCTTACCCTTCCTACAAAAACTTCGTCCCTTCCTGCAACATCCAAAGGTGTAGGATAGTCTTCGTATAAGATGACTCCCTTTGCTTTTGAAAGTATGTACTTTGCTTCTTCAACGCTTAGGTCCTTTTTTAACTTTATACTTACCGCTTCCGAATGTCCGTAAAACACAGGAACTCTTACCGTTGTAGCAGAAACCTTTATCTCTGGATCGTGCATGATCTTACGGGTTTCGTTTAACATCTTCATTTCCTCTTTTGTATAACCATTCTCTGTAAAAACATCTATCTGAGGTATTACATTGAAAGCTATCTTTTTGGGCAAAGCTTTTGGATGGGGCGTATCCGTATCCTCACACCAAGCTTTCACTTGCTCTTGTAACTCCTTTATAGCTTTTGCACCTGCACCTGATACAGATTGGTATGTAGAAACCACGATAGCTTCTATGCCTGCAACATCGTATATGGGTTTTAGGGCTACAACCATCTGTATAGTAGAGCAATTAGGATTGGCTATTATCCCTTTATGATCTTTAACATCTTCGGGGTTTACTTCTGGTACCACAAGGGGCACATGAGGTTCAAGCCTCCATGCAGAGGAATTATCTATAACTGTCGCTCCATCAAATGCAAATCTTGGCGCATACTCCTTGCTTACGGAACTTCCCGCAGAAAAAAGTGCTATATCAATACCTTTAAAATCCGTTCTTTTGTTAAGAGCTTGAACCTTTATTTTCTCACCTTTGAAGGTCAAAAGCGTACCCTCAGATTTCTCCGAAGCAAAAAGCTCAAGATGGTCTACGGGAAAATCTCTTTCTTCTAATACTCTCAAGAATGCTCTTCCTACTTCACCCGTAGCTCCAACTACTGCAACCCTGTATCCCATAGTCTTATAATTATCTTACATCCTTTATTATCAGTCAAGCAGTTTTAGATCTTGCAGTTTAGTCTGTGTTAAACTTTTCTAAGCAAGCCAAGGCTTGGCGGGGCTTATAATTATCCCGACTTTTATAGGCGGGAAGGGTTATAATCCCGACAAGCTTTAGCTTGATAGAGGGGTGGTTTGTCCTTTTTAAAGCTTTTTGAGATTGAATATTGTTTGCAAAAGTTATGCTACTTGACTTTTTTAAAAAGGTTATGATTAATAAATCCTTTTTCAAGGATAAAAAGCCTGTGCCCAAAGGTCTTTGGCACACTACCCGTAAGTATAGGAATTTCCGTTAAAAATCTTAGGAGGGTGCAGTAGCAAATATCGTTCCTACAAAACTTAAGTCTTTGGATAACTCTAAGAAGTAGCGTGTAGAAGAGCAGATTGGCTTGGGCTAACCTTATTGACTTGAGCTTAACAAGGGTTATATTTTTAAGCTTTAAAAACAGGAGGTACAAAACATGCTTACAAAAGAGATGCTTGATAATCTGAGAACTAAGTTGCTTGAAGAGAAAGCCAAGATCTTAGAGAGGTATCGCAAAAAAGAGGACACGCAAGCAAGGATAGGAGAAGAGGTAAAAGAGCCCGGAGACCTTGAGGACATTAGCCAAATGACTTACACTCAAGAGTTGTTGGACAATCTATCTACTCGGGAAGTTTTCATGCTAAGAGAAATAGACTATGCCTTGCAAAAGATGGATGCGGGGACTTACGGTATATGTGAATACTGCGGTGAGGAAATTCCTCCCGAGAGATTACAAGCCATACCTTGGACACGCTATCATGCTCACTGTGCAGAAAAGGTTGAGGAAGAAGGAATAGTACCTACATATCCAGCCATTACCTTTGAAGGGACTATACCTGAGGAGATGGAGATACAAAGAGAAGACATTACAGAAGCATGAATCCATTTGATTTCTACCTTCCGGTAGAGATAATATTTGGCACATTTTCTGTCAGAAAGGTAGGAGAGATAGGCAGGCGTTTCGGCTTTAAAGCTATGATAATTACCGGAAGAAAAAGTGCAAAGGAGAGTGGGGCTCTTGATCTGGTTTTGGAGTCTCTTGAAAAAGCAGGTATAAAAGACCTTTTGGTTTTTGACCGTGTAGAACCAAATCCTACAGATAAGCAGGTAAATGAGGCAAGCCAGATAGTGGTAAAGGAAAAAGTGGATTTTATCATAGGTCTTGGTGGTGGAAGTTCCTTGGATGTTGCAAAAGCTGTGTCCATAGTCTCTTCTAACGAAGGATACGCATGGGATTATGTGAACTATCCAGAAGGACCAAGGCTTATACCCTTTTTGAACAGACCAGTTATATGCATACCAACAACCGCTGGGACGGGTAGTGAAGTAAACAGGTACTCCGTAATATCCAATCCTATAAGGAAAGAAAAGCTTGTTATTTCTCACTCACTTAACTATCCCAAGGTAGCTCTGATAGACCCAGTCCTTACAAAAACCATGCCTCCTTACCTTACCGCCATCACGGGTATAGACGCTTTCATACATGCCCTTGAGTCCTTTACCAACAAAGCTTATAATCCTATGGCAGACGAGCTTGCTATCAGAGCTGTAAGGATAATAAAAGAATGGCTACCCATAGTACTAAAAGACCCTGAGAGCATTAAAGCTAGAGAGATGATGAGTTATGCAAGCATGCTTGCGGGCATCTCCATAGACAAAAAGAGAGTAGCACTTATACATGCCATGGAACATCCTCTATCCGCTCACTACCCTAACATAGCTCACGCAGAAGGTCTTGCTGCCTTAGCGGTTGCTGTAACTGAGTTCAATTACAAGGGAAATCCAGAAAAGTACGAGCTTTTTGCAGAAGCTATGGGCTACGAAAGAAAGGCATCAAAAGCGGTGAATGCAGTGTTAGACCTTCTGGAAAGTGTAAACCTCACTCCAAGCTTAAGATCCCTTGGTGTTAAAAAAGAAAGCATAGAAAAGCTAACAGAAGATGTTTGCATGCTCTCTTGGCACTCTTTTAAGATAAATCCTGTAGAACCAACACCAGAAGATATATACAGGCTCTACGAAGCTGCCTATGGCTGATAATGTAATTTTGGACACTTATCAGGTACTTTCTTTTTTGGGTAGCGGGACTTTTGGAGAAGTATACAAAGTAAAAGTGCTCAAAGGTAGATACAAAGGAAAAATCATGGCTTTGAAGATAGCAAAGGATCCAGAAGTTCTCCCTTACCTGTGGAAAGAAGTCCAGACACTGCTCTTACTTAACCATCCTCACATCGTATCCCTTCAAAGCTATCTTTACAAGAAGGATAGAGGAGAGCTTTATGTCCTCTACGAACTTATGGATGTGGGCGACCTTAAAGACTATGTGTTGAGCAGGGGAAAGCTTGAGGAAAGCGATGCTCTGAAGGTTTTAATACATGTAGCGAGGGGACTTGAGTTTTTGCACAGTAGGGGCTACATACACGGAGATGTCAAGCCTGAAAACATCTTTGGAAAAAAGGTGCTCAGTGATATACTCTGGAAACTCGGCGACTTTGGACTTGTTAGGGTAAGGGGTAGTCAAAATATTATAGAAGTAAAAGGCACTGTAGGATACATAGCACCAGAAGTGTTCAGAGGTGAGATACACAGAAGCAGTGATATATTTTCCTTAGGCTGTGTAGTTCACTTTATGCTTACAGGCAAAGATCCCTTTGAATGCCAAGATAAGAAGGAAAAGCTAAGAAGGAACAAGGAAGGGCTTTATATTATAGAAGAGAACTTATCAGAACGTATGAAGAAGCTTTTGAGTATTATGCTAAGCAATAACCACGCTGAAAGGTTTATGACTGCTAAGGAACTCGTACAGTACATGATAAAGGAAAGATTGGCATGAAGGTGCTTACCTATCACAACATAGGCAAACCACCATCGTATGCAAAACTCAAAACACTGTATGTGAAACCTTGGGACCTCAAAAAACAGATAAAAACGCTTAGGCTTTTGGGATACAGGTTTTTAAGAAGTCAGGACCTTCTGGAAAGTCCAAAAGATAGAGCGGTTCTTCTTACATTTGACGACGCATACTTGGACTTTTGGGAGCATGCCTTTCCCTTTTTACTGGAAGAAGGCATCCCCGCGTTGGTTTTTGTACCCGCAGGTCTTGTAGGAAAGTTCAACAAGTGGGACCACGAGAGGTTAAGGGTAAAAAAAACCATAATGGACTGGCAACATCTTAAGGAGCTCGTAAGTGCAGGTATAGAAATAGGGTCTCACAGTCTTACACATCCCTATCTTTCTAAGATACCCGAAGCATCTGCAAAGAGAGAGATTCAAGACTCAAAAAAACTACTTGAGGATAAACTGGGTATAGAAATAAAAACCTTTTGCTATCCTTACGGAGACTATAATCAAAAGGTTAGGGATATGGTGGCGCAGGCTGGATATCTTATGGCATTTACCACAAAACACGGTTCTTTTTCAAAAAGTCCTAATCTCTTTGAGATAAGAAGAATCACTGTGTTTGGAAATGACTTTCTCCTTAAGTTTATCTTTAAGGTTCTTGTGTAAGGTATGAGCTATTACAGAAAGCTCAAGGACACCATTCTCTCTCTCAAGGAGGTTTTTTATCTTTCCCCAAGAGAGATATGGTTCCTGTCCTTTTTAGAAGAGGCAGGATATCCTTTGGAAGTTGTCAAAGAAGGTATAAAGGAATTTTATCTGAGCGTACCACCAGAAAAGAGACACAAAACACCCTTATTTTTTTCCTTTGGAAAGATAAATCAGCTTAATCATCAGCTGGCTCTTAAAAAAGGGAGGGAAGTAAAGATAGATTGGAAAAGGCGCTATATGGAAAATTTGGAAAAGATAAAACTTTACATAACAAAAGAGGATATTCCCCAAGAGCCACAAAGCGAGAGAGAAGCAGAGGAAAAACTTAAACATGTGGAAAACCTGTTGGTAAAAAGGCTCTGGGAAAACTTATCAGAGGAAGAAAAGACGAAAATTATTAGAAAATACTTACCTTGGCGCAAAAACGAAGAGATATTCAAACTTATGATAAAACATGAGGTTTTTAAACTCTACAACATAAAACCTCTTTCTCTTTATGTTATTTGAGTTTCTGCCATACTAACCGCTTTCATTAGGGCTTTAGCTTTGTTCACACTTTCCCACCATTCCTTTTCAGGGTCTGAATCTGCTACTATACCAGCTCCAGCTTGAAGGAATACCTCATCTCCTCTAATTACTGCAGTTCTTATTGCTATTGCCATGTCAGTATTGCCTTGAAAAGAGATATAACCTACACACCCTGCGTATATACCTCTCCTTTCTGGTTCCAGCTCTTCTATGATCTGCATAGCTCTAACTTTGGGAGCGCCAGATACTGTCCCCGCAGGAAAAGTAGCCTTTATTACATCTACAGCAGACAACCCTTCTTGTATATCACCTACCACATGGCTCACTATGTGCATAACATGAGAGTATCTTTCTACGGTCATAAACTCTTTTACTCTAACGCTACCCGGTTTTGATACCTTTCCTATGTCGTTTCTTGCAAGGTCTACAAGCATTAAGTGTTCTGCACGCTCTTTTTCATCTCTTAAGAGCTCTTCTTCTAAGGCTTTGTCCTCCTCCTCTGTAAGCCCTCTTCTTCTCGTACCTGCTATGGGTTTTGTTTCTACCTTACCATCTTCCAATCTCACAAGAACCTCAGGCGAAGAGCCTATAACTTTAACATGAACCAGATCCAGATAGTACATGTAAGGAGAAGGATTTAAAAATCTAAGTATCCTATAGAGATCCTCCGGCTTGCCTTCAAAATTTTTACTGAACCTTAAAGAAGGTACCACCTGAATGATGTCGCCTTTGGCTATGTATTCTTTGGCTTTCAGCACTATATTTTCAAATTCCTCCTTTCTCATGCTAGGGCGCCACTCAGAAAGGTGGGGTTCCTTCTCCTCATAATTTATGGGAAATATACTCTTTGTAAATATGTCATCCATAGTAGCTTCTATGCTGGCTTTTGCTCTTTTGTAGCCTTCCTCAACATCCGTATCCACAAAGATGGGAGACAGTATTTTTATCTTGCCTGTTAGGTTATCGTGTATGACCACCAAGTCAGTAAGAACCATGAATATGTCGTATGTTCCCACAGAGTCTGGCTTTTCATCCTTTACTGGCTCATAACACTTTACCACATCGTAACCTATGTATCCCACAAGCCCACCCCAAAACCTTGGCAGTCTTTCATCCTTGTAAGGAACCAAATCTTTCATTATGGACCTTAAGACTTCTAACGGATCTTTACTTTCAAAACACCATACTTTACCTTTTTTAAACACCTCGCCGTATCCCTTCCTGTATTTAAAGGCAAACGAAGAAGACCTTATGACAAAAGAGTACCTTCCCCACTTACTGCCACCTTCTGCACTCTCTAAAAGTATGTTGTAATGGCCTTCTTTCTTTAGCTTCAGAAACAAAGAAAGAGGTGTTTCTGTATCTGCAAGCACTTCTGCAAATAAGGGTATTACGCTGTAGTTTTTGGCAAGTTCTTTCACTTGGTTCAGGTTAAGGCTCAGCATAAGCTTTACGCTCCAAACTTAGAAAGCCTAAGCGAGTGTGCTAACATGAGGTTTATGAGTTTAAAAGCAGGAAATATACCCAGCTCTCCTTTTAGACATTCCCTTTCGGTAAAGCGCTCAGATGTCCCACCTAAAACATACGGAGAGTGTAGTAGCACAGGCACCGGATGCCAAGAGTGTCCTTTTAGCACAGAAGGTGTGGAATGGTCTCCTGTTATAACCAAAACTTGGGGTTTTAGGTTTAGAAACTCAGGTATAAGACTATCAAACTCTTCTATCACTTGAACCTTTCCCCTCCAGTTTCCATCCTCTCCGTAAGAGTCCGTTTTTTTAATGTGGAAGAAGAAGTAATCATAGCCTTCCCACATGTCTTGGAGGAGCTTAATTTGTTCTTGCAAGCTTTCTGCTTTAAAAACTTCCATACCTACTAAACTTGCCAACCCCCGGTACATGGGATAAACAGCAATGGCACAAGCTTTCAAGCCGAACTTCTCCTCAAAACTTTCTATCTTAGGTTTTCGGGAAAATCCTCTAAGAAGCACATAGTTGGCTTTTGGTTCATCTTTTAACACTTCCTGAGCCCTTTTTAAAAACTCCCTTACCACTTTGGCTACTCCCTCACCTTGAGGGATGATGGGTTCATAACCTTCCTTCTGTGGGTCTGTATCTGGAAGTGTATCACTTCCTTCTGGCAGTGGTGTTGGAAATCTCAGAATTACTGCAAACCTGTGTTCCATACCGGGTGAAAGTATCACCTGCACATCTCCTAAGTTCTTTACTGCGCTTGCAAGCTTTTGGGTGATCCTTACATTCTCTTCTGTGGATATCCTTCCCGCTCTTCTGTCCTTTACTATAAGCTTTCCGTTGAACTCTTCAACAGTTGCGTAATTGCCTCTTACCGCTATATCTGTGTCCCTGAGCTCAAGGCCAAGACCCAGAGCTTCCAGTACGCCCCTACCTATCTGATGCTCAACAGGATTGTATCCAAATATTCCCAAGTGTCCTGGTCCACTTCCGGGTGTTATACCGTAATCTACTGGTATGTGCATACCCAGGGCGGACTCTTTTGCAAGCCTGTCAAGGTTTGGCGTTTTGGCCATTTCGAGCTCCGTTTTTCCGTTTTCTACGGGAAGACCTCCCAATCCGTCAAGGACAATTAGAAGTAGCTTAGTGTTGTTTTTGATGATGTGGTTTTTCACAAGGTCCATATGGATATTATAAATAAACTTAAAGCTATAATGTCTTTCATGAGAAGGTTTTTCCAAAAAGTACCCGAAGAGTTATGGCGGGATTACAACTGGCAGATAAAGAACCGTATCAAAACAGTACAGACCATAGAAAGGTACATAAAGCTACTTCCCGAGGAGATCCAAGGCATAGAAAACACAAAAGGTATCTATCCCCTTGCCATAACGCCCTACTACTTTTCTCTCATAGACCCAGATGACCCGCAGGATCCTATAAGATTGCAGTGCATACCTAGAGCTGTAGAGATGGACCCAAAGGTCCAAAGTATGGGGGAGCCTGACCCTTTTAAAGAGGAGGGTGCTATTGCAGGGCTTACTCACAGATATCCTGATCGCGTCCTTATGAGTGTTACTACTTTCTGTGCTGTTTACTGTAGGCATTGTATGAGAAAGAGAATATTTTCACAAGGTGAGCGATCTCGTAGTATGCAAGAGCTTAAAAACATGATAGATTACATAAGAAAACACGAAGAGATAAGAGATGTCCTTATATCTGGAGGGGAACCTCTATCTTTGAGCTATAAAAAGCTTGACTACATACTTTCTGAGCTTAGGAAAATAAAACATGTGGAGATCATACGTTTTGGGACAAGACTTCCAGTTTTAGCACCACAGCGTTTTTTTGACGACAGGCTCCTCGATCTTTTGGAAAAATACTCACCCATATGGATAAACACACACTTCAATCACCCTAAGGAGATAACACCAGAGTCCCAAGAAGCTATAGAAAGGCTTTTGCGTAGAGGCATACCAGTGAACAATCAAACCGTTTTGCTAAAAGGGATAAACGATGAACCACAAACCATGTTAGAGCTTTTCAGAGGATTATTGAGAATAAAGGTGAAACCCCAGTATCTCTTTCACTGTGATCCTGTAAAAGGTGCCATCCACTTTAGAACAAGTATTGATAAGGGAATTGAGATTATGGAATATCTCAGGGGGAGGATTTCGGGTATGGGGATACCAACTTATGTAGTAGACCTTCCTGGTGGGAAAGGTAAAGTACCCATTACGCCTCAGTATGTGATGGAAAGAGAAGGTGATAGGTTTGTCTTTAGAAGCCCCTTTGGGGACAGCGTGGAATATGAAGTTAAGGATATTTAAAATTGTCAGGTATGTTTTTTACACTTTCTACACATCCATTACAGAGGGTTATGTCTATCATGCGTCTGCTCTTACTTACAGTTTTACCATGGTTTTGGGTTCCTTACTCTTATTTTCCAGTTTCTTTGCTTCCTTTCTGCCCTTCTTTGACTTTAATAAGCTGATAAACTATACAGTCCTGTTCTTTCCAAAGCAGACAGAGAAGGTGATTTTTGAAATAATGAAGTTTTATAGTCACAGAACATCTGGTTCTGTTTTCTCCCTTATCTTAGCTTATTTCTTTTCTGTAAGTTTTTCAAAAGATCTCCATAAAGCCTTCCTTTACACGCTATCTGAGGAACAATCAGAAAAAGAATGGGCTTTTTGGATAAAAACACCTTTGGTAGTAATCGCCTATACTTTAGTAATTTCTTTGTTTTTCATAGTAAGCTCTTTACTTAAGGCTTATCTCGGCAACCATGCGGTCTACCTTTTCTACCTAATAAACTTTTTTGCCATATTTAGTCTAACTGTAATAATATACGCTCTATTTCTACCTAAAAAGTACACATTTACAGATGTATATCCTGGTGCCTTTTTTACATCTACTTGTCTCTTAGCCCTTAATAAAGTTTTCTCCATCTTTGTAGTCAAGTTTGTCAAGCTAAATCCTCTATACGGTTTTATGGGTTCTGTACTTATGTTCTTTATATGGATAAATCTGTCTTTTACCCTGATCCTCGCAGGAGCAAAATTCATAAAGTTAATGAAAGAGGAAAAATAGCACAAAAGCGTTTATTATACCTGCTACTGCATCATCAGCCATAACACCGTGCCCCTTAGGTAAGTTTTCAAAAAGTTTTATGGGATAGGGCTTTAGTATGTCAAGAAGGCGAAAAGTTAAAAAACCCACAAACAAGGTTTTGAAAGTAGGTTCTACAAAGGTGTAAGACAAAAAGTATCCCAACACCTCATCTATAACTACATCCTCAGGGTCTTTTTCTTTTCGCATCTCTACAACATACCCAGATACCCAGACACCAAGCAGGTAAAGTAAAAAAGCTACAAAAAGCACAAGCCACCACTTGACAGCGAACAAGTACACCAAAGGTACACCCAGAAGAGTCCCAAAAGTGCCTGGAGCGTATCTAAACCTTCCCAAATAGAAACCTGTAGCTATTAACTCCTGCCACATGCCTGAAAAATTTTAGATACTTTTACAGTGTAGTGTCAAGCAGAAGCATCAAAAGGAAACCCGCTAAAAAGCCTAAGGTGGATACAACATGGGAACCTTGGGAATAAACTTCTGGAAAGACCTCTTTTACCGTTATGTATATCATAGCTCCACCACCCAGTCCCAAACCTACAGGAAGAAGTACACTAAACACCTCGAAAGTATAAAAACCAAGAAAGCAAAACATGGATTCAGCAATTCCGCTTATTATCCCCACTAAGACGGGAACTGCAATTCCTCTGTTTGCCACCATCAGAACAAGACTAACTATTAGACCTTCTGGTATGTCCTGAATAGCTATGGCTATTGCAGTTGCGGTACCTTTCTCCAAAGAATAAGCAGAAGATACACCTACCGCAAAACCTTCCGGTATGTTATGAATAATCACACCTGCAACTATGAGAAAGAGTTTTCTAATTTTCTCGCTTTTAATAACACCTTCTGCACCTTTTATTACATGCTCATTCTTTTATACATGTATAAATTTAAAGTTTCAGTTTCTATTTTTGTAGTAAACTTATCTAAGGACTACCCATTACCTCTTACATGCTCGTGGGAGCAGGCTAAGCCTGTATCTCTTTCCTCATCTTGGGGGGTGGGTAGTCCTTTGATAAGCTTACAACGGTCATCTCTTATGGTGGTAATGGGGGCAGGTTTTCCTGTACCTCTCAAAGAATAGTGGGAGGCCGTTTAAATGTTATACGCAGGGGTTGATGTATCTAAAGACAAGGTTAGTATGGCTGTTTTAACAAGCGGAGGCACAAAACTAACAAGCAGAGACTTTGACATCACAACAGAAGGGCTAAAGCTTTTGGAACTGACTTTAAAACACTTAAAAGATGAAATAAGCATGTTTATTGAACAAACAGGGACTTATTCCATACCTGTGATTTTCTACCTGATGAAAAGGGTAGAGAACTTAAGGATCTACTTAGTGGATGGGCTTAACTTTAGCAGGTTTATAAAGCTTGAGGGTAGGAAAAAACAAGATAAAACAGACGCAGTGAGCTTAGCAGAATACGGAAGAAGAGGGCTAAAAGCAAGAATAATAACAGATAAAGACATAAAGGCATACGAGTTAAAAGTCCTAATAAGTGAAAGGGAACACCTACTAAAGGTAAAAAACCAAATAGAAAACAGATTAAGGCAACTTATAGAAACCATATTTCCAGATAGCAAAACACTAAGCAAGCCAGTTTTTTGGTCAGAAGTAAGAAAAGGATGGGGTCTTATTGACTGGAAAAGACTAACGGACAAGCCAGAAGTGTTATCCACCATTCTAAGAGAGAGGAAAATATGGCTGGAGATAATCCATAGCTTGGAAGAAACGGAAAAGGAAATAAACACATTCCTGAGGTTAAACTATCCAGAAGATGTGAAAATACTAAAAAGCTTTGGATTTTCAGACACAACCACAGCATACTTTATAAGTGTTTATGTAGATGTAGAAAGGTTTAAGGATGTGAAGGCTTTTAAAAGTTATATGGGCTTGGGACTGAGAATATACCAGTCAGGAAAGAAAGAAAAGAATGTGGTAAATTCCTATACCAACAAATACATAAGAAAACTGCTTTATATGTATGTAATCCAAGCGATAAGGGAAAAAAGCAACCACAGGAAGGTTAAAGACTACTACCTTAGGCAAGTGGAAAAAAGCGGAAGCAAGAAAAAGGCAATCATAAAAACAGCTGGAAAGATCATTGAATGGGTTTATTACTGCCTTAAGCATAGAGAACCTTTCAACTGGGAGGTTAAACATGAAACACAACAGGAAGACATTAGCCAAGCTTATAGCGGACAAGCTGAAGATTAAAGAGGAAACAACAGAAAGGGTAATAAAGGAGTTTGTAGAAACAGTACGGGAGGAAGTTAGAAAAGGAGCAGTAATTGAGATCCGAGGGCTGGCAAGCTGGAAAAAGAACGGAAAAGGAAGAGTAAAGGTTAAAAACTTCATAAAGGAGGGTTAAACATGGCATGGATGGACTTTAAACACATCCCAGCTAAGCAGGTTATGATAGCTAAGGTTATTGAAGTATTAGAGGAAGTGGAACCCAACCTCTGGAAGGTCAGGGTAAAACACGCATGGGAGGAGATTATAAAGATAGCGGGAGAAAGACCACAAGAGGGAGAGATATTAGAACTCTACCCTGTGCCATACGAACAATGGAAAGAATGGACACAAGGACAATAAAGGAACAACTCAGAGAAATAGAAGAAGAACTAAAAAAAGAAACGCTTAGGCTATGCGGAGAGCTTGGACTTAAGGATCTTTTATTAAAAAACTTTGAGTATAAGACAATAGCACTGTGTATGCTTGAAGTAAAAACAGAGGGAGGGAGAGTATACAGATACCAACAGCTTAAAGGAGAACTGGAAAAGGGAAAAACCATAACAATAAACAGCTGGAGACAAGAAGAGACACCCTTTAAAAATTTAGAAAGACTTTGCCAAGTATACAGAGCAGTAAGGAGCATAATAAAAGCTAACAAGTACCTAAAAACAGTCAGCTAAAAATGAGAAACATAAAAAAGAGCCAAAGAAAAAGTAAAGCCAAAATCATCAGCCAATAAACAAAGGAATTAGAAACCTTAGAAGACATACTTTGCTGGGACTTTATAACCCTCAAAGAAGCTTTTAAACTTTCCAGCCTTTGCTCAAGACTTGAAGGCAACTTACTAAACTCAATCCTCGGATCATCTTCTTTTCTTTCCTTCCTCATATAGTCCCTATCATACAAACCCATAGCCAACCCCCTACTTAAGTTTATCACAGGTACCAAGTTTAAATTTAGTTTGTATATTAATACAAGCCCACAGGCAGGCAGGCTGACGCCCTGCCCCCTGCCTTGCTAAAGAGTAAAGAAAAGAAAAAAAGAAAGAAAATGCTTGCTTGCCAGCCCACGCAATATTTTAGCTCGCTCGCCTTCGCTGTCAAGGGTGCTTCGCTTCGCTTCGCATCCCTGCGGTGCTCGTCCTTACGGACTGCGCTCCTCGGGACTTACGCCCTTGACAGCTTCGGCTCGCTTCGCTTTCTTCCACCCTTGAGGCTGGCAAGCAAAGCAAGCAAGCCTACGGCTGACACCTACACGCTTTTGGGGGAGTTTCTCCTTAGCTTAGGGGTCTCCTCACTCAATAACTTTTACCTTAGGTGAGGGGAGCTCAAAATCACCACGATGAGGTGTTTCTGGGAGGGATGGATTACCTATTATGATATAGCCAGAGCCAGAACCAGAGCCAGAAGGAGGCTTTGCTGTTTCTTCCGAGGGGTAAGATGTAGAGCGTGAGGGTGTAGAAGGTGGATATGAAGGTGTAGCAGGTGGAGGTGATGGAGAGGAAAAGGAAGGAGAAACTGAAGAAGAGGGGAAAAAGGAATAATTAGACTTACGCTCCTGGGCTTGGGGCTTTTGGTCTGATTTCTGAAGGTTAGGCGGTTTGGGGATTATCCCACCATGAGCTTTAAAATAAGAACCAAGCTGGAAGATAGCAAATAAAGCAACTGCAACAGCAACGAAAAGCATAACGGGAGGCCTTCCCTTAACTCCCTTCATATGCTCCACGAGGGCAGAACGATAAAGAACAAAGATTTTAGGGTCATACTTAACAATGCTTTTTTTGACAGGCACACCACCGATGATGGTCTTTAAGACTGCCATACTGGATATACCAAAAATACGAAGATTTACAAGGCGAAGCTCAATTTCAACAATATTCCTGGTTGCTTTGTTCATCCTCTGTATGCTTTGGGTGATGATGAAGAAGTCAAGACCTAAGTGTCTGTGATAGTCAAAGAAGAACTTCTGAAGCTGGGTTAACTCTGTATCCTCATCAATGATGGACTGGAACTCATCCAGATAAAAGATCACCTTTCTATAACCCAGCTCACCATAAAGCTTTGGAAGTATAAACTTTTTCCAATAGTCAACATTGAGAATGGTCAGGAAGGCATTCCTGTAATTACCATCATAGTGGAGATTGCAAAAGGACAGGACAGTAGCGAGGAACTCATCCAAAGTCCAAAGGTTATTAACATCCTTGCCAAGATAAAAGGAGAGCTTAGCCCTGTCTATACCATCAATGTTTGAAACCACTAAATTAATGTCCTTCTTTAGATCTTCCACAATCCTTTTAACAGCATAGTAAGATTTACCAGCTCCAGGAGTTCCTGTTATAAAAACTATAGCCATCTCAAACCCTGAAGAAAGGAATAAGGTTCAGGACAAACCTAATGGTTAAGGCGGTTCCAAGAATTCCTATGGCTTGAGGAATTCCAGAGTTAGCCAAAAACCAATTATCAATCACAAGAGAAGAAAGAGGAGATATAGGGATAGACAGAGCAGAGAGCAAAGAAAGCACAAAGGAAAAAATACCCTGAAGCAGAGAAACAAAAGCACAGTACACAGCACACATGGTTAAACCCTCCTTATTGGAATGTTTTTCCAAAGCTCAAAAATAGACATAGAAACAAGGATCGCTGAGATAAAACCAAAGATCAAAGCAAGACCCACAAAGCTTTGAACGAGCAAGTCCTTCATACCTTCAAAGTTTGCATAAAGCATCTGTTCCTGAGTTTGGCAATCATTATCTAAGCTATCCTCAATCTGATTGATCAAAGCTACTGGCTGTACAGCCTCCTGTGTAAGCAAGTAATTAATGTAGGGGATAAGTTCCTGAGGTGAGAGGTCAAGGGAAACATCAACATAAGGGTCTGTATCAAGGTCAGGTGGCAAAGGAATAGGAATAGGAGTAGGAGATACAGAAATGCTTGGGTCAATAAGAGTGTCAGGAGCAGGTGAAAGCTCAGGCAGTGTATCAGGAGAGACCTCAATATAAGGCTGTGTCTGTATTTCAGGCAAAGGAACAACCTGTTCTTTTGTTCTTAGCTTTTTCACAGTCTCAACCCAACGAGCAAGATCAGCCACATCATCACCTACAGCCTGCTGTATCCTTTGGTATTCAACAACATCAGCTGGAAAAGGAGGAGAGCCAAAATCTGGAACAGGCAGATCAAACCGAACATAAGGATCAGGGACATTTTGAAACTCAAGAAAACACTGAATATCAATAGAGCAATCATACAAAGTAGCGTGAGGAACAGCAACCAAGCCAAAACAACCATTCGTAATAACCTTATAATTATTCTGGGAAACTTTAGTATGAGTACACGGATGAATTTTACAGTGAACAACACCATCAGAAACATAGCAAGCGGAACCATCGGGATTAGCAGCACTGGAAAGATTACCAATAGTAGGAGGAAGATTTGAACAACCCACAACATCAACATTCTTAGGACCACCACATGTTTCACAAACCATTCCTAAATTTGAACCCATAGGAAGAGGATCAAAAGGAAAGTAAACAGTTTTCAAGAGAGCACCAAACACCATAGCCTTATAAGAATGTGCAACCAGTTTAGGGGAACTGGCAAAATCAATACCAAAAATCGAAGGAAGAAGAGGTGAAGTACATGAACCATCCGAGGAAATAACAGATGCACAACTAATAAAACTAGTACAAGCATAGCAAACAGAAGAAGGAGAACTAAGGGGAAAAATAGCATAATTAGCATACACCAAATTACCCATGCTGTCATAAAGACAGTCAGAGCTAAAACCAAAACACCCAAATTGACCACCTGCACAAGGCTGTAAAAGAAAAGGAGGTATAAATGTATCAGGAAAGGGAAGACCTGAAAAATCAAAAGCAGGCAAAAGATCAATAAAACCACGCAACTGTTTCACCTGCAAATATAAGAGCCTTCGAAGTCTCAATATCTGATCCTCTGTCAGATTGACCTGCTCGAAGTCAAGAAGTGGGTTCATCCAAATAGAAAGAAAACGAAAAGCTAAAGCGGAAATATCAGAAGTCCTTGCAAGAAAGCGTGTCAAAAGAGTATTAAAAGCTCTTGTCTCATTCATAGAACGCTGAACATAAAAAAGATCAGGATAAAGCTGAGCTAATGCAGGCTCTAAAAGTTCCATGCTCTGCTTTGTCTCTGCTATTCTGATGACAAGATTACGGATTGCAGACTGTGTATCACGCGGTACCTGAAGGGAAGCAGATGGATTTTGTAAATAGTCCTCATAGGCACGCACAGCAGATTTAGCAGAATTAAGAGCGGACTCAAAGGCTTGTTTTCTAACACGGAAATTATCAAGTGCAGTATGCTCCACATCAGGAGAGTTAGCCCACATCCTTTCAAGCATAGTTAAAGTATCATCAAACTGAGATGACTTTTGAAGCAAATACTCAAGATACTGAACAACCTCATCATTAGACACCTGAGGTATATCCAAAGTAGGAGCAACAACAACAGACACTCGAGCAAAAGAAAAAGAGAAACAAAAGAGAAGAAAAACAACCAACCACATCATCGTCTAAAGATGATGAAATAACTAAGGATTGTAGCAAAAATAATCCAAGCTGTTTTGAGTACTGACAAGAGAGTAAGCATAAGAGGATGTCCAGCAATGTCAATAGATGTGTGAAGAAATGGAGGAAGATCAACAGGAACAGGAGGGGGAGGTGTGGAAGAGACATTAAGCTGGAAAGAAGAAAGAAAACGGAAGAGATCAGTATTGTTAGCTGTATTTACAAAGTCCTGGAGCACTTGAGATATTGATGGACAAGAGCAAGAAGAACTACAATAACTATCATCCACTATAAAAGAATTCCCTCTATCAGTACACACACAAGCCTGTCTACCATTAACTGTCTGAAAATTACAATCAAGAGCAAAAGAGAAAACAAAGGAGAACAAAAGCAAAACAAGAGCCCTCATGAAGACCTCCTAAGAGCCTTGCCCACCAGAATAGCAGAAAACACACCAAGCACTATTGATAGTCCCAAAACCATCTTTAAAAAGTCAGATTTAAAATCTTTGATGGTCTTGTTTAGCTCATTTAGTGCTAAAACATAGTCCGTACACTGACATTGACCCTGAGCAAAAGCAAAAGAGAGAAACACCACACTAAGAACCAAACCTAACCCTAAGTACCGCATAAGCACCCCCTAAAAGACCCAGTGCAAAAGATACACCGACAAGCACCCTAAAAAAACCTTCCCTAATACTCAGAAAAGCTTGCGAGAGATCATAAACTTCCCTACATGAAAAAGTAGCACCACCAGCACCAGAAAAGGAAAGAGTACAAGGATTATTACTACAAGAAAGAGAAGGAGGCAGAGAAAAACCGCCAGTATTATCACTTATGCGTGTACAGGAAACAGAAGAACCATCAACGGAACAATCAAAAACAACATCCTGAGATGCGAGATTTGAATGACAATAACTGATAGCATCATTGTAAGAAGGATCATTAGGATCATAGACAAAGAAAAAAGCTGAAAACTCACCAACAGTATAACACACACAACCATCAGGATAAGAGGAAAAGTGAGCAAGATAACAAGAAGTAGCAGGAAAGGCAGGCAAAGAGCCTGCCATCAAAAGCAAGAAAAGAAGAGGGAGCAGATTACGCACGACCAAGAGCTTTCTTGATGATCTTATAGGTGACGAAAAAGATGAGTATGGAAGCCACCGCAGAAAGGAGACCCTGCACACCAGAAACCAAACCCTCAACAGCATTCATAGCATCATCAAGAATGCCAGCATAAACAAAGGTAGAAGAAACAAGAAAACCAAGAAAAACTAAAGCTGGAACAACACTTAAAACTCTCTTTAACCTCATGATGACACCTCCAGAGATTTTTTTGGGGGAAGGTCTTTTTGGTTAACTGATTGATTAGCTAATTGGTTTTCATAGTGTTTTAAAAGCACATCATAAACAGAATGCCAATAAGAGCCATCCTCTTTACCTTTAGACCAGTCTATGGAGAACGGGAGCCTTTCCACCTCATCCAGAAAGGCAAGAACGACCTTTTTAATGTGTGCCTTTTCATCTTTGAAGAGAGTAAGAAAAGCATAAGGTGACGAGTAATATCTGAAGAAGTCCCTAACTTTTTTCTTTGCCATGGCTTTAACCTCATAGCTTCTTTAAAATCCATATGGGAACTGTAAGCACCCATATAAAGAAGAAGACACCAGTAAAGAAGGGAACAGTTCCAGTAAAGGCAGAAGAGAAAGCAGATACAATTTGATCAACAATATCCATCACTTAGTCCCCTTTTTATCATCCAGCACAGGAACAGAAGGGACAGAAGAGAAATCCTCAAGAACAGAAAACCCACCAGCAGATGGGAAGGCATCTCCTAAGGAAATGGTAAGCCCTGAAATGGGAACATCAATCACAAGCCCTGGAGCTATTGGAAGATTAACAGGAGCAGAAACCACCAAGTATAAAGGAAACTCAGGCTTTTCATTCTTTAACCTTCCGTAAAGCTGGTAGATGGCACCCTGACGATTGTTCTTTTCCCAAGTTCTTCTTTTTTCCACAAGGAGCACCTGAAGCTTGAGAGGAGACCCAAAGTTTTCCATATCACACCCCCTTTTAAGGATTTAACTATTAGAATAAGGAAAGGAAAAGACAAAGGGAAAAACCTAAAAACTTTAAGTTAAGACTGTATAGAAAATAAACAAAAGTTAGGGAAAGGGAAAAGGTTAAAGTGAGAAGTGTTTTTAACTTAATGCTAAGGTTTAGGAATATTTATTCCTAAAGGTTTGGGATAGGGAGAGAAGAAGAGTATCCTTTTCTAAAGTTCCAGCATCATAAAAACATCTATAAAAGTCAGAGAAGGCTATACCCAAAGACTTGTAATAAGCTCTATAAAAATGAGAAATATCAATAAAGCCATGAATAACAACCTGAGAGGAAGAGACCTTAACTTTAGACAAGTGTCTTGACATGGCAAACAAACGCACCCTGAAATACCATAAAAACAAAGTAGACAAACGCGCTGTACACTTTGAGCCATTCAGAGAGAAAGACCAATACTTGTGATGACCCTTTACGAGATACTTCAAAAGATAAGCCTTAATGTTTTCTGTATCTCTACCTATAAACTTAACATCTACACCCTGAAAAGCAGAGAGCGGATTACCTTCCTTTGTATCTTTCCACCAGCTGTGTATAAGCTCAACACGGACAAAAGGAAAAGAAACGAGTAAATGAAGATGCGGATAACCATCCTCATGAGCTTCTATAACCCAAAGATATGTAAACTGCTCAAATCCATATCTCTTTTTGAGATAGACACGGAAGCGACGGAGAAAGTCAGAAACCCAAGAGCCAAAATTAGCCCAAGCATCCTGTATAGGAATATCCCTGCTCAAAGTCAGAGTTATAAGCACTCAGTTAAGTTTGGGGATTTCTAAATGCTTTAGCCAAGCGTAATAAGTCTTCTTGAAATAACGAAGCTTTGGCATACTCACGAATACTTTTTTCTTATCTTCAAGCGATACAGAAACAGGAAGACGCTTAAGCTTTTGAAGATACCAAAGGGGGTATAACTTAGCCAGCTCAAGAGCATTATAGGAATTCCTAACATCACGCCCACCTTCCCATTTTGAGAGCACATCCAAAAGCTCAGTGTTAAGCTCTTTTAAATCATAAGTAATGTACACAGAAAAAAAATAACACAGAGGAAAGAAAAAGAAGGGGTGAAGATAGAAGTAAATAAAGGACAGGTTAAGGGATTAAGTTAATAGGACAGTAGGGAAAAGGAGAAAATGAAAGTATGATTTATATCACATTAGGAAGACTTGACAAGTTCATATAATGGTGGTATGAAGATACTAGTTCACATATGCTGCGCGCCAGACGCTCTTTACTTTCTTAAAAAACTTAGAGAAGACTATCCTCATACTCCCTTGATAGGCTTTTTTTACGATCCCAACATACATCCTTATGAAGAGTACAAGCTTCGCTTCGTAGAAACAGAAAGAATGTGCACATCTCTTGGGATAGAACTTTACGAAGGTGAGTACGATGTGGAAAACTGGATACTTTCAGTAAAAGGTTATGAGGACGAACCCGAAAGAGGAAGAAGGTGCAAAGTGTGTTTTGACTATAGACTAGAAAGGTCTGCTAAGTTCGCCAAAGAGATAGCAGCTACGCATATTACCACTACCTTGCTCATGAGCCCAAAGAAAGAGTTTAACATGCTCAAAGAAAGTGGTTACAAGGTTGCAAGCATGTATGGTTTAGAGTTTCTATGTCCGGATTACAGAAAGGGTGGTGGAACGCAAGAGATGTTTAGAATGTCAAAGCAGTTGGAACTCTACCATCAGGACTACTGCGGATGTATCTACGGACTTTTCAAGCAAAAAAGGGAGGATGCGGTAAAGGATCTTGTATCCCTAGGAGGCAGAAGGCCAGGCAGTAAAGAGGAAACGCTTTTTATCAAGTCTGTTAGACTGTTCGCAGAACAGAGAAACTTACCGTGTAAAGAATGGGAGTTTAGCTTTTTAAACTGGAAAGTGCTTCATGGAAGGCTTCAGATAGGTGAAATAACGCTTCCTTCCTTAGTATCTGCCTTTTCTCGGTCTATAAGGGGCATCTTAAAGGCAGATGTAGAAGAGCTTGTAGGTAATATGGTATATTACAACAAAGGTGGATTGAAGGTAATACTCGTAGATGAGCTAAAAGATGAGCCTGTGAACCAAATTTGTGGCTTGACGGACCCTACTTTCAGGGTTCCAGCCTCTTACAGGGAAATGCTTCTTAAAGAGCGCATAAAAGCTGAGCTTCAGACTGAATTTTCGTCGGATGTGTCAAGAGTTCTTCTTGTAGGAAGCTTAGAAGCATCAACTTTTATAAGTGTTCCTGCAGACACACTCCAAGACTCAAGAGGAATAAGTTTAGAAACTTTGAAGAAGTTTATAACTAAGCGGCTCTCAGATATAACTCAGGAAAGGTTAGCGTTAGTAGTGTGCGGAGCAGAATCTTTGGGAAAAGCCGGTAGCAACTACTTTACTCAAAGAACTGGGAAGATAACAGAACAGCTCTCCTACGATTTTTGTTTGTAAATTTTTATATTATGTGGGTAAAAGTAAGAATTAAGCTAAACCGTGAGAACTTTAAAGACTACGCATACTTTTCTCTTGAGCTAAATAGAAACTCAACACTTTTAGATATGCTTGTGAAAATAAAGGAAGAGATAGATCAGAGCTTAGCTTTTAGAAGCATGTGCAGAGCAGGTATATGCGGAACATGTGCAGTTAAGGCTAACGGAAGACCTGTGCTTGCATGCTCTACAAAGGTCTTGGTGTTTGACGAGGAGATCACGGTGGAACCCATAGACAATGTCTTGGTGATAAAAGACCTTGTAGTTGACCATGAGTTTCTCTATAATAAGCTCAAACTGTGGAAAGTCTGGTATAACGCTGAGGAAGAAGATACAGAGGTAAACGCCAGCGTCTTAAAAAGGATAGAAAAAAGCCACGAGTGCATTTTATGTGGAATATGTGATAGTGTATGCCCTGTGCTTACTGCAAGCTCTTATTTTGGAGGTCCTACTCTCTTGACAAGATATTACAAGCTACTTTTTGACATAAGGAACACAGCACAGGAAGAGAAGGTTCAAAACCTAAAAAACCTAAATCCACAGCTTTGTACTCACTGTATGAACTGTTCCTTTGCATGTCCCAAAAAGTTAATGCCAGAGGCATTAATAAAAGAGGAGGGAAATCTCCTCCAAGAAAAAGGTATCATTAAAAGAGAGGAGGGAAATTTCGGGTTTTTAGAGTTCTAATTTACTTAATCTCTATCTTTTTCTCCTTTGAAGCTTCAGCTTTGGGAAGCCTTATCTCTAAAATACCATCCTTAAATTCTGCCTTTACCTCGTCAGTTTTCACTTCTGCTGGTAAGCTCAGCACCCTTTCAAACTTTCCATAAACTCTTTCTACTCTGTGGACTGTCTCTGTCTTCTCTTCCCGTTCTTCTTTTTTCTCACCTCTTATGTGTAGCATGTTATCCTTTATACTTACCTCAATGTTTTCCTTCTTTACACCTGGAAGCTCAGCTTTAACGACCACTTCTTTGTCTGTTTCGTACATCTCAACTGCAGGAGCAAAGGCTTTTTCCGTATCTTCTCCGGGAATGAGCTCCTCAAGAAGCCTGTCAAACTCTCTCCTTATTCTTTCAAGCTCTGCAAAGGGACTCCAAAGCATAAGACTCCTTCTCATGGCCCTCACCTCATCATCTAAGCACCTTAGGTGCTTAGGCTGGGGTATTTCTATACCGCCTTTTGCAGCTGTCCCTTCCCCAGCGGGCGGTTTTGGGACAGCTTACAATTATAAATTTATATAAAAGTCTTACAGCGTCAAGTCTCCAAAGTCCACCACCACAGCACCTGAACTCATCATCTCTTGTAGAGCTCTGTCTGTATCTCCTGCATTTACATCCACACCTTTTGTAGCATCAATAAGTACAAAAACTTCATAACCTAAATTAAGGCCACCTATTACTGTATTCTTTACGCAATAATCAGTGGCAACCCCCCCAACAAAAAGCCTTCTTATACCCCTCTCTCTTAGCAAACTGTCCAACAGAGTTCCCTGAAACCCAGAATAAGCATCAAAATCCCTGCTTGTACCCTTAGATATGATGAATTCGTTGTCCTTTGGTATTACCAGATCCTTATGGAACTGAGCACCTTCTGTTTCCTGAACACAATGAGGTGGCCATATCCCACCGTGTCCTTTGAAAGATATGTGATCTGGAGGATGCCAATCTCTGGTAAAGTAAACGGGAAGGGACCTTGATGAAAATGCTTCTATGTATGCATTTAGCTGTGGTACTATCTTATCTGCATCCGGCACGGGCAGAGCTCCCCAAGGCATGAAATCATTTTGCATATCTACCACTATAAGCGCATCCTTGTTTGTTAGCTTTAGCCTCATGTTTTAACCTCCTTCAGAGGATCACCTCTATCTCCTCTTTTAATTTAATTTCTTCTAAGCTCACAAAGCAGTTATAGGCTTTTACTTCATATCCCAAGTGAGCAAAAAGCTTTAGCATTTTGGCAAACACTGGGTCTGTTTCTGCATTGGGAGAAAAGGCTTTGGCATCTTCCCTTTGAACCACAAAGACCATCTTAGGAACAAACTTTGGGTAGGCATTTATCAAAACACGGATGTGTTTTGTTCCTCTCTTTGTGGGGGCGTCTGGAAATAGAGCGGTATGATCCTTTACAAGGTTTACGGATTTGATTTCTATGATATGCCTACCTACAAGTAGGTCTAATCTGCTTCCGTTTATTCTTGGCTCGTAGATAACATGGTGGGCATTCAGGGTTTCTGCGTAAAGTCTTGGGGCTATTTGTGAGTCAAGGCACACTAAAAAGCCTCTGTTTGTTTCTGTTAAAAGAACTTCATACTTATACTTGCCTGTAGCCTTTTCCTTTAAGTATACGGGTGAGCCTTCTATTAATAGCTCTTTTAACCTACCTGTATTTCTAATGTATGCTAAGGCTTCCTTATTCCCTAACTGAACGACGCATAAGAAACGGTTTAGCCTTCTTACAAACTTAGCAGGAACCAAGGGAGCAAATCGCATTTTTAATTAGAAAGGCCCTACCGGGCGGTAGGGCAAACAAATTAGGGGAGGGAGGGGGAGGGAGTTTATCACTCCCACTTTTTTAACCTCAACAGTTATTATATTATACCCAAAAAAATTTTTGTCAAGTGAAAACGCGTTCACACAGTTCTACACCTTCAACAGACCTTATTGCATCTATAACCCTCAAAAAGTCTGAGTAATTACCTACCTCTATAAGAAACTCCATAAAGGCTTTGCCTATAGATGTGCTTTTAGTTCTTGCTTCAAGTATGTTTGCTCCTGTTTTGGAAATACTTGAGGTTATGTCTGCCAACACTCCTAATCTGTCTTTTACCACTACCCTAAGTCTTGCCGGATGTTTCCCTGTTGCTGAGTTCCAAATTACGGGGATCACCTTATCCGGCAAGTTTCTTTGCATGTAGCGAAGGTTAGGACATAGCTTGGAATGTACTACCACACCCTTACCCCTCGTTATCACACCGTAGACTTCCTCCCCAGGTATGGGAAGACAACATGTGCCCACTGAATGAAGCACACTACCCAAACCGTCTATCGAAAGCAGATCCTCTCCTTTTTCCTCTTTGTGCTTTTCTCTTTCCTTTTGCTCAAACAATGAATATATCTTTTCTCTGCTTAACTTACCACTGCCTATTGCTATGAGAACTTCTTCTTCGTTTTTAAGGCGGGTCTCTTGTAAGAGTCTTTCAAGCAGAACCTCCTTAGTAAGTTCCCATCTAGATGCAAGCTTTTCAAGTATCTGCCTTCCTTCTTGCAGGTATCTGTCCTTTTCAAGCTCTTTGAGGTAAGCTTTTATCTTGTTTTTTGCCTTTGATGTGACTATGAACTTTAGCCATTCAGGATTTGGCTTCTTACTGGGATGGGTGATTATTTCCACCATATCACCGTTCTGTAGCTTGTAATTCAAAGAGACTATCCTACCGTTTACCTTTGCACCCGCACAGTGGTTTCCTATGTCCGTGTGTATGTAATACGCAAAATCTACAGGAGTTGCGCCTTTTGGTAGTACCAAAAGGTCTCCCTTTGGTGTGAAAACAAAAACCTCTTCGGAGAAGAGTTCTAACTTCATGTTCTCTATAAGCTCGTGGGGATTCTTGCTACCTTGAATACTTTCAACTAAACTCTTGAGCCATGAATAAACGCTGTTATCCTTTAGACTTTTACCTTCTTTATAAGCCCAGTGTGCGGCTATACCCTTCTCTGCCCTTTCGTGCATCTCCCAAGTTCTTATCTGCACTTCCACCATCCTACCTTTTGGACCTACCACCGTAGTGTGCAGGGACTGATAGAGGTTAGGTTTTGGTAGGGATATGTAGTCGTCAAACTTTCCCGGTACTGGTTTAAAAGTGCTGTGTATGATGCCAAGCACTGTATAACACTCCTGAGGTGTGTTGAGTATAACCCGTACACCTAATATGTCGTGAACATCCTCAAGCCTTATACCTTTCCTGACAGTTTTTTGCCATATACCGTAAAGATGCTTGGGTCTGTATGTGATGTGTGCATCAATACCCGAAAGTTTAAGTGCTTCCTTGAGTTTTGGTATAAAGCTTCTTTTCAGATAGTCTTCCAATTCTTTTCTACTTTTCCCCACAAAGTTCTTAACCTTTTCATACTCAGAAGGATAAAGGTACATAAAGCATAGGTCTTCAAGCTCTGTCTTTATATTCCATACACCTAATCTGTTAGCTATAGGTACATAAATATCAAGGGTTTCCTTTGCTATTCTTAACTGCTTGTCCTTTCTGAGGTAACCCAAAGTTTTCATGTTATGGAGACGGTCTGCCAGCTTGACCAGTATTACTCTGAGATCCCTTGCGGTAGCTAAGATGAGCTTTCTGTAATTTTCTGCTTTTTGCTCTTGAATGTCTCTGAACTCAAGCTTTCCCAACTTAGTTACGCCTTGAACTATACTTGCCACTTGCTTGCCAAACTTCTCCTCAAGTTCCTGATAAGTAGTTTGAGTATCCTCTAAAACATCGTGAAGAAGCCCGGCTACAACTGTGTTTATGTCAAGCCCCATCTGAGCAAGCGTAAGAGCCACTTCTATGGGATGTGTTATGTAGGGTTCTCCTGACGCTCTTACCTGATTGCTGTGTTTTTCTTCTATAAAATTTATAGCGTTTGCTACTTTCTCCCTTTCATCTCCTTCAAATAGTCCCAATAGTTTTTCCGCCTTTGACCTTACTGTTGTGCTGTGCATACTTATAAATTAACGCCTTTTTGATAAAATGTATTACAGAGGAGGAGATATGCTTGAAAAGTTTATATCCCTTTTGGGTTTTTTTTCAAACAATATAGGCATCGATCTGGGCACAGCCAATACGGTTATATACTCAGAGGGAAAAGGCATAGTGCTCTACGAGCCTTCTATTGTAGCCATAGACACAAGAACTAAAAGGGTTATAGCGGTCGGAAAAGAAGCTAAGGAGATGCTTGGCAAGACGCCAGAAAACATACAAGCTATAAGACCATTAAGAGACGGTGTAATAACGGACTTTGAAGCAACACAAGTTATGCTCTCCTACTTTATAGAACAAGCTATAGGTGGAGGCATATTCAGGCCAAAACCCCGTATAGTCATAGGAGTTCCATCTGGTGTTACGCAGGTAGAGAAAAGGGCTGTCATTGATGCAGCAAAAGGAGCAGGTGCAAGAGAGGTCTATCTCATACCAGAACCTATGGCTGCAGCTATTGGAGCGGAACTTCCAGTAGAAGAACCCGTAGGAAGTATGATAGTGGATATAGGAGGGGGAACTACAGAAATAGCTGTCATATCCCTTGCAGGAGTAGTAGTTTCCAACTCCATAAGAGTAGCTGGAGATGAGATGAACGAAGCCATCATACAGTACATAAAGAAGAGGTTTCATATGTTCATAGGAGAACAAACGGGAGAGAGAATAAAGATAGAGTTAGGAAATGCCATCCACGAAGACCAAGAGAAGGAAATGGAAATAAAAGGTAGGGATATTACAGGTCTCCCAAAAACTGTGAAAATAACCAGCAGAGATATAACAGAAGCTCTTGAGGATGTTATTGGTTCCATAATAAACGCTATAAGGCTAACTCTTGAGAGGACACCACCAGAACTGGCATCTGACATAGCAGAAAGAGGAATAGTGCTTGCAGGTGGGGGCTCCCTTTTGAAGAATCTCGATGTAAGAATAGAGAGAGATGTAGGTATAAAGACATATTACTGCGAAGACCCTATAACCGCGGTAGCCAGAGGAGTAGGAAAGGTGTTGGACAAGATAGACCTTATAAGAAGGATATCTATTGAGTGAAGAGTTCACTCCTTTTTGGCATTTTTGTATAACCTTACATTTGCCAAATGTTCTGAATATGTGGAGCTAAACCTGTGCCCACCTTTTGCGTTAGCTACAAAGTAAAGGTAATCTACTTTTGCTGGCTTTAGTGCTGACTCAAGAGAGCTAAGTCCAGGATTGCAAATAGCAGTAGGTGGAAGACCGTAATATAGATAGGTGTTGTAAGGGTCTTGCACATCCATATCCTGGGCAGAAAGCTTGCCTTTCCATAAGCCTTTTCTCTTCATGGCGTATATTACCGTTGGGTCTATCTGAAGTTTCATACCTTTCTTTAGTCTGTTGTGTATGACCGCAGATATCAAGGGTTTTTCCTTTTCAAGAGCTGTCTCTTTTTCTATAAGGGACGCAATGATGACCCACTCCTCAAGGGTCATACCTGAGTTTTTCAGTTGGTTCCTTAAACTCTCTGTTTTTTTTAAAAAGTTGTTGTACATGGTGTTTATAACTGTAAGGGGATGAGTGTTCTTAGAGAAAAAGTAAGTATCTGGAAACAAAAATCCCTCCATGCTAAAAGTCTTCAGACCGTATTTTTCTGGGATTTTTTGTGAAAGGGCAAACTCCAAAAAGTCTTTAGCTTTGCATATCTTGTGCTCTTCAAGAATGTTAGCTATGTCATAAAGGTCAGAACCTTCCGGCACAGTTATCTTGTAGAGTTTTCTAAATCCGTAATGTATCTTCCTGTAAACTTCCCAAGGGAAGACGAGTCCATCAAATTCGTACTCACCTGCTTCAAGCTTACCCTTTCTTATCATGTGTATTAAGAGAAAGGATAAGGGACTCCTTATAATACCTTCCTTATACAGGTAAAGAGCCATCTGCGTTGAGGGCATGCCGTAAGGTATGTCTACAGTTTTTTTATCAAGGTGGACAGGCATAAAGGAGTAAATGAGGAAAAAAAACACTAAACCGAGCGGGATTATGAATTTTAAAAACTTCATAGGGTTTCTAAGTATTCCTTAAGTATAACATACGCAGACACACTATCTTTTAACTTTTTCCTTTTGGATGCTGGAAGGCTTTCCAAAAGCCAGTATGCTTCCCTTGTTGTGTACCTTTCATCCCAGGTTATGATCTCTATACACTCTGGAAGTTTTTCCCTCAGGTTTTTTACAAACTCCTCTACCTCTTTAGCTCTCTGCCCTAACTTTCCTCTTGGTGTTAAAGGGAGTCCTACTAACACAATGGAAACCTGGTGCTCGTCTATTATACTTCTTATCTTTTGCCAAACATCACCCCTATTTTCTAGAACCTTGAAGGGTGAGGCGACCTTGAGGTTAATATCCCCTAAGGCAAGTCCTATGCGCTTGTTTCCATAATCAACAGCCAGTACCTTCAACCCGTTTTAAAACCCACCACCCTGTAGAGAGGACAAAAACCAACCGTGGAAGTGCCTATAAACACTATACCTATTATACCAAGTATCCACCAAGCCCCACCCTTTGTGATAGCAAGGTACAGAAAGATTATCCCCAAAACTATTCTAACTGCCCTGTCCCAGCCTGCCATGTTCTTTTCCATGTTTTAACCTCCTTTAATATAATATTATAATCAAGCGTATAATATTCAAGTGTTAAGGACGTGGATTATTCTCGCATTGTGCACATCCTTTGCCTTCTCTGCTGAGATATTTTCCGACTACCTTGAAAGATTGCCTGACAAAACGCTCATAGCAAAAGGTCATGTGCAGGCTTATTACGAAAAATACTACTTAGAGGCGGATTATGTTAGGTACAATCCAGAAACTAGGGAGGTTTACGCAGAAGGAAATGTTTATGTTAAGTCCTTTGATGGCAGGATTGAGGTGTGGGGGAAAAGCGCTTTTATAAACCTCAAAGAGGACACAGGATATTTTTTAGATACTCGCGGACGCTTCGAAAAGTTTTATATTGACGCACAGCGAGTAGATAAAGATAAAGAAGTTTATCATGTTGAAAAAGGAGACATAACCACATGCCCACCAAACAGAAAAGAGATGACGCTGTGTTTTTCTCATGCAAAAGTAACTGAAAAGTATGTGTTTTCTTATGATAACTCTCTAAGACTTTTTAAAATACCTCTCGCTTACTTACCTTTGTCTGTATTCCCCGTAGGTGAGAGACGCTCGGGACTTTTACCTCCCGTTATAGGCTCCAACGCGTATAACACTTTTATATATCAGCAACCCATATACTGGGCTATATCCCAAGACAAAGATACAACGCTTACCTTTGACCTGAGAGACAAGCAGGCATCAGGGATTTCTCTTGAGTACAGACAAGCTATATCAAAAAAGAAAGATGTGTACGCAGATATTAGCTTATACAAAGAGCCTACTCCTCCTGGCAAGTGGTGGGAAGGAAGAGACCTTAGCACTTTCAGGGAAAACAGATACAGGATAAAGTTTGACTTAGATCTTGGGCGTTTAAAAGCTGGTCTTGATACCGCATCTGACCCTTACTTTCTTCAGGATGTTTATTTACACACTAAGGACAAGACCGTTCCTTACTTAACATCTTACATTTCTTATATTAAGGATACGGATAGCATCTTATTTACCTTCAACGCGGAGAGGTTTTACGACACCACTTTGCCCAACAACAAACAAACGCTTCAAAGATTGCCAGAGGTAGGCTTGTATTACAAGGATAGACCATTTTTTGGAAACCTTTACTTTAATGCAACTTTTAACTACACCAATTTTTATAGAGAAATGGGACCAAGAGCTCACAGAGTGCTACTACTTCCCCAAGTTGCCCTTCCATTAGAGGTATTTGGCAAAAATTTATACTCTACTTTGACTTTTGAAGAGGGTTTTTACTTTTCATCTAACTTATCCAATACAGATAAAAGCTTTTCGACTATCCACTTAAATGAGCGCATACCCTTTTTCTTTGATAAAAACTGGAAAAGTGTGGACCTTAAAAATGTTTTTGAACTTTCCTACAGCTACAGACCCAAGGGCTACAACAATCCCCGGTTTGACGACTTTGACAGCATAGACAAAGAAAACGCGCTCAAGCTTACTTTCAGAAATTACACTTTTTACAAAGGAAGACAAGTTCTGAGCTGGTACCTAGAAGGAGGCTACAGCTTCTTGGGAAATGTTTCTTTTGGTGGACAACAGATGAATAAAAAGATCTTTCCAGTAAGGAGTATACTTTCGTTATCTCCTTTGCCTTTTGTGAATTTAAACAGCGACATTCTCTATGACCCAAACCACAACCAGACCTTGAATAATATCAATTATCTTAACTTATACCTAAGAAACTCCAGTATTACCTTTGGTTATGTGCAATCAAAAGATGTTTCTGGAAACAGGCTTAATGACCAAATCCTTCTTTCTGCAAATTCTTCTTACAGAAACATGACCATGACATTAGGACTGATACACGATAACAGAACCAATAAGGATCTTTTGAGGCAGATAAGGTTGGATTATACCGGTGCGTGTTGGAGTTTTGGCTTACTTTTAAAAGATAATTACGATGGCAACAGGAAAAAGTACATAAAGGAGGTATTTTTAACTTTTAATGTGTTTGACCTACAGAGACTTACACTGCCTCTAAAGAGATGAGCTTTTCCTTTATCCTCCTTGTCCGCTCTTCTACATTTTCATAGGAGAATATGCCCGAGCCTATTACAAACACATCGGCTCCCGCAAGTGCTACTTGTTCTATGTTTTCTTCCTTTATACCACCGTCAATCTCTATAAGGATATTGGGGTTTATGTTGCTAACCATTTGCCTGAGTTTTTTGAGCCTCTCTACGGACCTTTCTATAAACTTCTGTCCACCAAAACCCGGATTTACAGACATGAGCAAGACAAAATCCACATAATGAAGGGCTTCCTCTATGACATACAGAGAAGTTCCCGGATTTATTACCACACCCGCTTTCGCACCCAAATCTTTTATCAGCTGTAATGTCCTGTGTATGTGTAAGTTGTTCTCTATATGCACGCTTACCCAATTGGCTCCTGCTTTTATAAACTCAGGTATGTATCTGTCTGCATTCTCTATCATGAGATGCACATCTAAGGGTAGTTTGCAGTGTCTTCTTATGCTCTCTACAAGCACCGGACCAAAGGTTATGTTGGGAACAAAATGTCCATCCATCACATCAAGATGGATAAGGTCTGCACCTCCCCTTACTACCGCTTCTACTTGCTCACCCAGATTCCAAAAGTCTGCAGAAAGCACAGAAGGTGCAAGCAGTCTCATATAATTATTATGCTCTGTTATTCAGTTCCATAGATGTGATTTATATCAGATATAATTACTTCTTGATAAACTCATAAGAAAAACTTATACTAAGAATAGTGATCTAAATACAGAGCATTTGGTGTTGAAGTAAAGCCACCTTACGAGCCGGATAGTTTGGTTGCGGAGCTTGAGTTCATGGCTCTGCTTTTGAGAAAAAAGCTTTACGCGCAGGAGAACGGAAACAGAGAGGCATTGGAAGTTATTAACAACGCCCTATACAGCTTTTTTAGGGACCACCTTGGGAGATGGTATAGATTATTCACAGAAATACTGAAGGAACAGTCTGAGGAGGAGTATTACCGGGTTATGGGAGAACTGCTCAGGGCTTTCTTGGAAAAAGAGAGGGAAGGAGTTGATGGTATAGTAGATGTTAAAACTTACATTAAGGAGGTTTTGGAAGGTTCTAGTTGGAAGTGCGGTTTTTGAAGGCAAAAACTCTCTGAAGCACTGTTATAAAAGAGCCAAGAAATATAACAAGGACGGATATTTCTATCATGTTAAGAAGTATTCCTGCAAGTAATGTCAGCCATCTTTCTGTCCTTTCAAAGGTTCCAACATTTATAGCTATTCCAAGACTTTCAGCTCTTGCCTTGGCATAACTCACCCCAAAAGAAAACACCAATGCAAGCAAGGACAAGAAAGATAAGTAATCTTCTTCTGATGAGAGACTAATGGCAATGAAAGGTGAAGCATCAGAAAATCGGTCCACAAGAGAATCTAAAAAGGCACCAAACTCGCTTTTAGTTCCGTTTTTTCTTGCAAGGGAACCATCTAAGGCATCTGCAAAACCTCCTAAAGCAAGGAACACAAAACTCCAAAAGTGTATACGCATGTAAAGAAATATGGAACCCACTATGACAAAAACTAAACCCAAAAGAGTCATAGTGTTTGGGTTTACATGCACTCTTGTAAGCACTGTCAGTATGGGTTGTATGCTTTTTTCAAAGTGAGGTTTTATTTCTCTTACCAAATAACTCATCTTCTTCCCTTACGGCGAGGGAGGGATTCGAACCCTCGGTGGGCTGTTAACCCACAGCGATTTTCGAGACCGCCCCGTTCGTCCACTCCGGCACCTCGCCGGATAATAATTATAGCTTATCCAAATCTGCCGGTGATGTAATCCTCTGTGAGTTTTTTATCCGGCTTTGTGAATATCTTTTCCGTGTAATTAAACTCCACAAGTTCTCCCAAATACATAAAGCCCGTATAGTCAGATATCCTCGCAGCTTGTTGCATGTTGTGGGTGACGATCACTATGGTGATCTTCTTTTTGAGCTCCACTATGAGCTCCTCTATTTTGGCGGTGGATATGGGGTCCAGGGCGGAGGTGGGCTCGTCAAAGAGCAAAACTTCTGGCTCCACCGCAATAGCCCTTGCTATACATAGCCTTTGCTGTTGTCCTCCTGAAAGAGAAAAGGCACTGTCTTTGAGCCTATCCTTGACTTCGTCCCAGAGGACTGAGTCTTTTAAAGCCTTTTCCACCCTGTCCTTTAGCTCGGTGCCCCTTATACCCTTTAGTCTTAGACCAAAGGCTACATTGTCAAAAATAGACATGGGGAAGGGTGTGGGCTTTTGGAAAACCATACCCACCTTGCTCCTGAGGTCTATTATATCCATGCCAAATATACTTTCACCGTCAAGGAGGATCTCTCCCTCGTATCTGTTGGCAGTATACAGGTCGTGCATGCGGTTAAAACATCTCAAAAGGGTGGTCTTTCCACAGCCCGAGGGTCCGATAAGGGCGGTTACCTTCCTGTCGTATATGGGCATGTTTATGTCTTTGAGGGCTTGATTGGAGCCGTAATAGAAGTTGAGGTTTTTAACCTCCATGCGGGTCTTTAAAGCTGTCTGGGTCTCCACCATAGTTTATCCTCCTTTCTTACCTGCTATGGAGCGCACTATGTAAAAAATAGGTTCCAGTAGATTTCTGTGGAGTAAGACCCTTGCTATTATGGAAAGAAGCAGGACACCCATGGTTAGTATAAATGCCGCAGCCCAAGCTTGTTGGTGCCAGTAGTGGTAAGGTCCCATCACATAGTTGAACATGGTTACAGTTAAGGATGCCATCGGGTCCTTAAGGTCAAAGGTCAAAACGTTGTTGTTGAAGGAAGTAAAGAGCAAGGGTGCAGTTTCTCCTGCAATACGGGCAACGCCAAGGATCACACCCGTCATTATTCCCACCTTTGCTGCCCTCATGACCACATTCTTTATAACTTGCCACTTGTAAGCTCCCAAAGCGTATGCTGCTTCTCTCATCTCTTTGGGAACCAACTTTAGCATCTCGTCGGTGGTGATGGCAATAACGGGTAGCATCAAGAGTGCCAAGGCAACTGCACCAGAAAAACCGTTAAAGTGTCCCACAGGTCTGACCAGCACCGCATAAACCACAGCGCCCATCAAGATTGAGGGGGTGCTAACCATTATGTCTGTGATCTGTCTGAGGGTCATGAAGAACTTGCTGTTCCTTCCGTATTCCGCAAAGTATATACCAGCCATTATGCCCATGGGAACCCCTATTATGGTGGCAAGGGATGTGATGATCAGGTGTCCCACGAAAGCAGGTCTCAGACCTCCCCCCTCCTGACCTGCTGGTGTGGGGTCCAAATAGACAAGCTCGGGGCTGATATACTTAAACCCGTTTATAAAAAGACTGCCAAGAATCCAAAATAGCCAAAAGATTCCGTAGGCGGCGGTAAGGAAGGATACAAAGAGCATAAAATTGCTAAAGAGCTTTCTGCGGACTTTCCTGCTCATACCTTCCACCTCTTTTCAAGCCTTAGCACCATGAACTTGGCAATACCGAGCATGGTAAAGGAGACCAAGTAGAGCAATAGCCCCACATAGTAGAGGGCGGAGAGATACACATCCGTGTCTGCTTCGGTGAATTGGTTTGCCAGGGCAACGCTTATGGTGGTGAAAGAGTCTAAAAGAGACTTGGGGATCTGTGGGTTATTTCCTGCCAAAAAGGTCACCGCCATGGTCTCTCCCAGAGCCCTTCCTGCGGACAGAATTAAACCACCCGCTATACCCGACGCGGTGTAGGGAATTACCACCTGCCTTATAACCTCCCACTTGGTAGCCCCAAGCCCGTAGGCAGACTCCTTCATTATGGGAGGAACCATGTTAAAGGCATCCCTCACAACGGAAGCCATAAAGGGTATGATCATTATGGAGAGCACAAGGCTGGTGGTCAATACATCAACGCCGGTGGGCGCACCCTGAAAGAGCTTTCCTATGAGGGGCACATCTCCCAGCTTGTCTTGGAGCCAAGGCTCCACTTTGGTTGCCATTATGGGGGTAAGGATAAAAAAGCCCCAAAGTCCGTATATGATGCTTGGAATGGCTGCCAAGAGCTCCACCGCAGTGGAGACTATGGGTTTAAACCAATTGGGTGCCAGCTCGGTAATAAATATGGCTATGCCTATGGCAACGGGTGCGGCAATGAGCATGGAGAGAATGGTGCTAACCACCGTGCCAAAGACCATAGTGAGGGCACCAAAGTCCTCTGCCACAGGGTCCCAGTTGGTGTAGGTCAAAAAGTGTATAAAGCCAAACTTCTCTATGGCGAGCCTTGCTTCGTAGAGAAGGATAACTCCCGCAAGTATTGGAAAGAGGAGCCCCGCGAAGAGGGCCCAAAAACCAAAGCTGAACTTTAAAAACCTCTCTAAGAACTCTCCGCGGGTTTTGATCTCCTTTATGCTCTTCTGTACTTCCGCCACGTTCTCCATAATTATACCACCCTTATGGTGCTACGCCATGCTCCTTCCAGTATTCAAAGATGAGCTTTTTGACATTTGCGGGCATGGGTATGTAGTTAAGTTCTTCCGCATACTTGTCTCCCTTCTCATAAGCCCACTTGAAGAAGGTGGTTGCCTTTTTAGCCCTTTCGGGCTGGTCCTTGGCAAGCAGTATGAAGGTGGCACCTGTTATTGGGTAGGCATCTTTGCCCGGTTGGTCTGTGAGGACTTCGTAGAAGTGCTTGGACTTATCCCACTTGGCATTCTTTGCAGCCTCTTGCATGGTTCTTACGCTTGGCTCCACAAAGTTTCCTTCCCTGTTTTTGATCCTTGCAGCGGGTAGGTTGTTTTGCTTGGCGTAGATGTATTCCACATATCCTATACCACCCTGGGACCTCTTCACATAGTTTGTTACACCCTCATTCCCTTTACCGCCAACACCAACGGGCCACTTGACGGAAGTTCCATATCCCACCTTTTCTTTCCACTCGGGGCATACCTTAGACAGCCAGTTGGTGAAGATCCAGGTGGTTCCAGAACCATCAGACCTGTGGACCACCACTATAGGTCTGTCGGGGAGCTTTACATTGGGGTTGAGCTGTTGCAAGTATGGGTCGTTCCATTTTCTTATCTTGCCCATATAGATGTCGCAGACCGCCTTTTGGTCCATGTTTAGTACGGTTTTTCCTATTCCTGGTACATTGTAGGTTATTACATCCGCACCTATAACCACGGGGAATTGGAGGAGTTTATTCTTTTCCACCTCCTCGGGTGTTAGGGGTCCGTCTGTAGCCCCAAAATCCACCGTCCTGTTGATGGCTTGCCTGATGCCACCACCGGAGCCTATGGATTGGTAATTTACCTTGTTTCCAGTTACCTTGTTGTACTCGTAGGCCCACTTGGACATGATTGGATAGACAAATGTGGACCCGGCACCCGTGATCTCAAGGGCTAAAACTGCTCCGCTGAAAACTGCAGTGGCTAAAAGTACTTTCTTCATAGTTTTACCTCCTTACTTGGATTTTTCTTCCATAGCTTTCTTGATCATGGACTGGATCTCTCTGTTTCTTTCATCCACATCCTTACGGAGCTGTTCTGCTATCTTCATGGCTTCTTCTGGTGTTATGATGTTCTTTTCGGTTAAAAGCTCCAACAGGGTGTCCAGTGCAGGATGGTTGGTACCTGCAAAACTCAAAAAAGGTACGCATAACATGGCGGTTATAAGTACTTTCTTCATGCTTCTACCTCCTTGCTGTGGTATATTACCTGAGAAATGTTAAGAATTTGTTAAGGTGTGTAAAAAGATACCTCTTCTCCCTTCTTCACCTTCAAGAGAACTTGAGCGCTGCCCATAGGTATAAATAGCTCCATGTAGCCAAAGCTCCCGCACACAAAGGCTGGCTTTCTCCCTTTCTTTTGAATAAAGTAAGAAACAACATCCAATTTTTTTCCTCTGAACTCTCCGTATGCGTAGTTTCCGCACGGGATATTAGTAATACAGTTGCCAAACTTGTCAAAGTAGATAACCTTTCCAACTATTTTATTTTCCAAGAGTTTTGGACCTTCCCAAGGTAATAGAAACTCATACTCTATCCTTTTACCCACATTTTCCAAAGGAATACCCTTGCTAATGTGCCCAGCTACAGGTGCAAAAACATCCCTCCCGTGAAAGGTTTCGTTAACTCTCGGCAAGGTATATCTCTCTATTTTATAAGCCAAGATGTCCTCTTTTATATCTTTCAAAGCAAGATCAAAGATGCCGTTGTGAGGACCTACAAAGAAGTATTTACCGCAATTTATGGCTATAGGCTGTCTCTGAGAGCCTACCCCTGGGTCTATTACACACACAAAGATGGTGTTTTCTGGGAAGTACCTATAGTGAGCTTTTAGCAAAAGAGCTCCCTCAAGCACATTGAAGGGTTCTACTTGGTGGCTTATATCCACAAGCTGAAGCTCTGGATTTATAGACAACATAACTCCTTTCATGACACCAACAAAACCGTCCCTTGTGCCAAAATCCGTAAGAAGTCCCACTATGGGTCTCATGTTAAAGCTTGAAAATTTTTATCATCTGACTCAAATTATAATTGAGGTTTGAGCCATGGATATAGCATACCTTGAGGATTTACTATTTAAAAGCGTTGCCAAAGAGATAGAAGATCTGTACCAAGAGGTTCTGCAGATGTATAGCTTCGATGAGGAGGTGCTTAACATTGCCAGAAGCATAAAAGGTATGTGTGATTACATTCTGAATATATACAGGGAGATACCTAATCCCGAAAAAAAGTTAGACGCATCTCTCTACACTACCCTTTACAATGTACTCAAAGATATGAAGGTAACTCTGTACGACCTTACAGTAGCAGAGGGAGAACAGCTTTACTATGTCATATCTTCTGCATACCAAAAGCTCAACGGTGCCAATAATCTTCTTGAAAGGCTCACCTAATTAGTGTAAGCACAGCAGATGTTACCGTCTGTGGATGGATTTGCAAACACTCGTAAGTTTTTAGCTTACAATGGCCTTTTCCGTGAGGATCACAAGGTTGACATTCTAGGTTTTTTAGGAGAACTATCCCTTCATCTGGATACAAAGAAAAGCCTAAGGTGGGGTGTGTACCTCCGTATATCTGAACCGCTTTTGTGCCTACCGCCCTTGCCACGTGTAAAAGCCCAGAATCATTACCCACAAAAGCGCGAGCCAACTTGATAACTGCCAGAGTATCAACAAGAGAAAGCTCACCGCACAGATTCACACCCTCAAACCCTTCTGTCAACAACCTATCTTTTGTATCCCCTACTAAAACCACCTTTACACCTTCTTTTTCTAGAAGGTCTGCCACTTGTTTAAAATAAGGATACCTTTTTTTCTTATACCTTGCACCCGGTGCTATACATACAAAGTTATTTCCAAGCTTTTCCTTCCACACTCTTAGCCTTTCCTCTGAGATCTCTATGTTAGGTCTAAACCCCTTATGACCGATAGTTTCCAGATAAGCGTCTATCACATGGTAAGGCTTCCTGAAAGCTTTTATATATACTGCTAATCTCCTCCTTATGCTCTGTTTATTATAGCTCTTCCAAGAGCCTCTTATGAAAAGCCTGAGAAAGATAGTCTTTAGGTTTTTCTGAAGGTCTAAGTATAAATCAAAACCTTTCAATTTCTTAATGGTATTCTCTTGAAAAAGTTCTTCCTTCTTTACCTGTATTACGTTTATCCTTCTGTCATCTTCAAAGATTTCTCCGTAAGGTTCAAAGGTAAGAAGATGAGGATGATAACCCATATCTCTGAGTGGTTCTATAATGCAAGAGGATAGCACTACATCGCCTAAGGAGGATAATCTCACAACAAGAGCTTTCTTATCCACCGCTAACAGGGGGTATAAGAGCTACCCTTTCGTCGCCTTTGAGCTGGTAATTATCATCTACATACTCCTCGTTAACCGCAAACTTGATCCTCTCCAAAATGTCTTTGAGGTCTGGGTATCTACGAACAAGGTAAAGCCTAAGTTCTCTCACGCTACCATTAAAAGCTATTTCTTCTTGATCCTTCTTCAATTTTTCTCTCAGTATGGAAAAGTAAAGAAGTTTCATTTTATTTAATATAAAACCTAAGAGTCTCTCATCAAACACAAGAGGATGATCCTCCTCTCTGGTTGTACCCCCCTCTTTCTTAACACCTTCTTAACACTAAATATTATGAATTAAAAGTATGGAAGGTATTGAATATAAAGTTACTGTTATTGAATTCAGTGAAGAGCTCTTGACTGGTATTCCAGAAATGGACGAACAACACAAAAAACTGGTTGAGCTTTTGAACAAGGTTGTAAGCGTTCTACGAGAGGGCAGGAGGGAAGAAGCAAGAAACATACTTATTCGAGAGCTTCTTGATTATGTGGAAAGTCATCTTACCTCAGAAGAGGAATTTCTGAAGAGTATAGGCTATCCGGACTATGAAAATCACAAAAAGGCACATGATGTATTCAGAAAGGAAGTGCAAAGTTTAGCCCCCCATGTTAAAAGCGGGGATGAAAAAGCCTTTAGAGATGTGCTATTTCTGACTTGGGGATGGGTTTACAATCACATAGCAAAAACCGATAAGAAGTACGGTCTGTATGCAAAAGAAATGGGGTTTGGGAAGAATCAAAACCGTTAAAGGTCAAAAGGCTAAGTTCAGAGAGCTTTTTTGTGGCATCCTCAAGAAGTTTTTTGTTTTTCTCGTAATGATAAGCTCAGCACATTAGAGGAGCTTTTATAAACCCTGTCAGAAAATCCAAAGTTGAGCGGTTTTAAAACATATATAAGACCACAAAAGGGAGGTTTAAAATGAAAAGAACCCTGCTTTTTATGTCTTTGCCAGTAGCCCTAAGCCTTGCGGTCTCCTGTGGTAAGACAGATACCGCCAGTAAGGAAAAGAAAGACCGTATTTACTGCTTGGTTGAAGATTTGGATGCCGACCTTAGCAAGTGCGATGATGGAGAGACCTTGGCTTTTCTTCCACCAAGCTGGGGAAATGAACAATACCCACTTTATGCGGTACTTATCTTCTGCGACCTTGATAAGGCAGTTGTCCATACAAGGGGAGGAGTTATCTGTAAGTTTGATAAGGCAAAGTGGCAAAGATTTGTAGAACTATCTAAGAAAAATCAACAGGAAGGTGGAAAATGAGAAAATGTCTATCAAGGAAAAGTGGTGTGTTCGTCAGATTTTTAAACAAAAGCTGGTTAATAAAAACTATAAGGAGGTGAAACCATGGACTTAGCAACTCTTATATTCTTAGCTTACTTAGCCCTTGTGATTTATGCCATAGTGCGCATAGCCAATGTGGAGTTTAAAAACAGCTGTGATAGGGTCTTTTGGTTTTTAGTAGTGTATTTTATGCCTATAGTAGGGCTTATACTGTGGTTTGTATTCAGTGGTAAGTACATAAAAAAGGAAGGAGGTGAATCATGAAAAAGCTACTGACCTTTGCCCTGCTTGTTTTCCTTAGCCTTTTTGCCTTTGCCCAGCAAAAGCCCGAGCCCTTTGGTCTGAAGTTGGGAATTAGCACAAAGGAAGAGACTATGAATGTTATAGCAAAGGAAGGTGGAAGGGTAATAAATTCAGGGTATAGAGTAATAAAGGGAGATGTGGTAAATCCCAATGTGGAAGGAGTGAAGGTTGAAAGACTTCCCGTAGATGAGGATGTCAACTTTTCAGGTTCATGATCGTATAAATGACAATAAAGGAGGCTAACCATCTATGGACGGTTTCATACTTAGCATTCCAAGGAAACCTCTTGTAGAACCTCTTTATTCTGTGCTTGATGTAGAAAAACCATCTCTCTACCACATTCCTCTTCCCAAAAGTCTCATGTTCCCATTCCATTGGAAGCTCTTTATAGATCCAAACAGCAATCGTATATATTGCCTGAAGAGCTTTCCCTACCGCATGGAACCATTCTCTAATGGCTTCTATGCTTACTTCATAACCCTGTGAAGTAGGAACACCCTTACTGTTCTTAGGGAAAGTCCCTTAAAGTAGAGGAGCACAGCTTCTGCTTTTAGGCTTACGGGAAACCTATGTCGCTTAAAAGCTTTGCTTAGTATTTCTTCTATTACTTGTATTGCCTTCACATCTCTAAGTGTATCAGAACTGCTTCAAGTCATAACCATCAACCAGCTCAGTCTATTAATGCTAAAAGTTGACATCTTCCCGTAGATAATCTGGTATCTGCTACTTTTTGGTTTTTCAAGGGAAGACTGTACAAGATAGAGTACCTTTTCCCGCTTTCTATGGAAAAGGAAGAGTTTTATATGGTTTACGAACAACTTAAGAAGAAGTATGGCAATCCCAAAAGGTATGTAAGACCTTATCTTGCAGATGGCGTAGCAGAGTGGAACTTTGGGGATATAAGAATGAGCTTAATAGCTCCTTGGGTATCTGAGAGCATGTATCTGATCTACGAGCACACACCCACCGCAAGGGAAGTAGAAAGGAGCGACCAAGAGGTCTTTAACAAAGAAACCGCAAAACCAAAAAGAGGACTATAAAAGGAGGTTAAACCATGAAGAAAGCCTTCAGCCTTCTCTTTATCATCCTCAGCCTTTTAGTCTTTAGAAACTTTGCCTTTGCCCAGCCAGAAGTGGATGCGTGTTTTACCCTTTATCAAGCTGGAGACTACAGAAGGGCAATAGAAGCTGGAAAGGTGGCGGTTCAAAAGTATCCAAATAACCCATATGCACATTATTGCTTGGGGGGGAGCTACTACGCAATCGGAGAGTTTAGGCTTGCTTTAGAGCATATGAAAAAGGCAGAAAGCTTAACTTCAGACAAAGAAGAGTTGATGTATATCTACAATCAGATTGGATTGATTTACAATAGAATGGGCTACTCGGACGACGCACTTCTTTACTATAACAGAAGCCTAAGCTTGGCAAGAGATCTGGGAAACAAAAGCATGCAAGCATCAGTTCTAAATAATATCGCTAGGATATACGATAATAAAGGTGAATTGGATAAAGCCTTAGGATATTATGAAGAGTCTTTGAGGTTAGAAGCAGACGAAAAAGGAAAGGCTACTACCTACAACAATATTGCCCTTATCTATGATAAAAAAGGCAACTATCAAAAGGCTGTGGAATACTTCCAAAAGGCGATGGAAATAAGCGAAAGGTATGGATATTATCGCGGAGCTTCTATAGTTAAACTTAACCTTGGGAATACATACAGAAAGATGAAAGATTATGAAAAGGCGGAGAAATATATTTTGGAAGGTCTTGAGGGTGTAAAAAAAGTTGGTGATAAATACTGGGAAGCTTTCGGGTATTATGTTCTTGGTTGGCTATACAGAGACAAGGGAGACAAAAAGACTGCCAAAGATTACCTCACTCGTGCCTATAATCTGTTTAAATCCATCGGTGCAGAAGGGGATGCTGAGGAAGTTCTCTCTAATATACGGGAGCTTGAAAAACAGAGGGTGGCTGTATATGGTGGTGTGGAGATTGGGTCAAAGGGTGTGAAGGCTCAGGCTTACAGGATTGGTCTTAAGGGGGATGAGTTTTATGACCTGCAGGAGGTCTTTAGGGAAAGCATAAACACCACCATAATAGCTGGGGTTAAAGAGACGGGGGCTTTTTCTAAGGATGGTATAGAGGAGACTGCACAGGCGGTTAAGACTTTGATAGAAAAGCTAAAGGAAAAGGGTGTGCCCGGGGATAACATTTTTGTGGTGGCAAGCAGTGCTATATCCTCGGTGAAAAACAGGGATGAGTTGGCAAAAAGGGTGGAGGAACTCACGGGTTATAAGTTGGAGTTTTTGACGGTTAAGGATGAGGTGCTTTTTGGTATTGCGGGGGCTGTTCCGCCCAAGTATTTTTATAACTCCATCTTTGTGGATGTAGGCAGTGGAAACACCAAGATAGGGTACCTTGAAAAGGTAGGAGGCTCCATAAACGTGAGGAGCTTTGAGATCCCTTATGGGACTGTGAGTCTGACGGAGAGGGCAAGCAAGGGTAAAGATTTCAGAACGGAGTTGGTGGAGGTTTTGAATAAAGAGGTGGAGCCTGTGCTCAAAAGGGAAGCCCAAAAGAACCCTGCTTACCTAAACAGGCAGAACGTTTTCTTGGTGGGTGGCATTGTTTGGGCTATAACCACTCTTCAAAAGCCGGGGCAGGTTGAAGAGGCTTATGTTAAGCTGAGTAGCTTGGATATTAGAAACTTCACGCTGACGATCCCTAAAAATCCAGACAGAGTTTTAAACCCTGACCTCTCAAAGCTAAAGCCTGAGCTCAGAGACAAGGCTAAAAAGCAGATAGAAAAAGTTAAGGATGTTTTTAGTATGGATAATCTTTATGCGGGTGGCATGCTTTTGGATAGCATTGGCAAGACCCTTAACTTTGAAAGAAGGAATTTGATATTCCCGAGGTATGGCAATTGGTTGGTGGGCTATGTGGTGCTGAGGGGATACCTTGAAGAGACGGAGGCGGTGAAAAAGTAATAATATAGCTCAAGTTGCTACATTAATAACTCTTATGAGGTTTTGATCTAAAAGAGATCACCATACCTTTTGATGAACATGCCTTTTAGAAATTGAGCTAGTGTAAGGTAGCCTATTATGGCTGGTAAAAGCACAGACCAATAATAAAGACTTGGGAGGGGTCTCATGCCAAGTTTCTCACCAAACACAGTAAAAGGCAACAGGCTACCGATAAGCAGGGCTAAAACAGTAAAAACGACCAATAAGATGCCGGGAAAACTACTTATTAGAGGAGCTTTTTTTGTCCTCAGCATATAGACTACCATGGTTTGTGTCCAAAGACTCTCAACAAACCACCCAGTTTGAAAGAGAGATACAAACTGAGTTTTCAATTCAGTGGACAGATGGTTATAGGGTCCTAATACTGTTGGACATACAACAAAAAACAGCATGGCGTAAGTAAAAATATCAAAAAGCGAGCTGGAAGGTCCAAACCATAGCATAAAGTTTTTGATTCTTTTTGCAGACCACCTTTTTGGTTTCTCTATGTATTCTCTGTCTACTCTATCAAAGGGCATTGATGTCATAGAAAGATCATAAGTAAGATTTAGAAAAAGAAGTTGGAGCGGAGCCATAGGTAGGAAAGGTAGAAAGGCACTGGCAACGAGCACAGAAAAGACATTTCCAAAATTAGAGCTTGCGGTTATGGATATATACTTGGCTATATTGGCAAAGGTTTTTCTTCCTTCTATAACACCGTTTTTAAGCACCATAAGGTTTTTTTCCAAAAGAATTACATCTGCGGACTCCTTTGCTATATCAACGGCATTATCTACAGATATAGCTACATCAGCTTCTTTCATAGCGGGTGTATCGTTTATACCATCTCCAAGAAAACCCACTGTGTGCCCCCTACTTCTCAGAACCTTTATTATCCTCGCTTTTTGTGTAGGGGTTAGTTTAGCAAATATGGTTGTTTTCTCTACCACCTTCGCAAGTTCTTCATCGCTCATGCTTTCTATCTGATCTCCCAGAAGTACATTCTTTACATCTATTCCCACCTCTTTGCATATCTTTTTAGCCACTATGTGATTGTCTCCTGTTAGTATCTTTACATCTACACCA